>JACKZZ010011752.1_pt1 | contig 17976 bp, 6 predicted proteins | sample 8027871 | NCBI WGS metagenome assembly JACKZZ01 (sample SAMN15724774, study PRJNA655200) | protist metagenome | isolation source: fluorescence activated cell sorting (FACS) single amplified genomes of... | place: USA: West Boothbay Harbor, Gulf of Maine | collected 2000-07-19
GGAATAGCCAGACGGGCGAATCGCCAAAGAAGAGCCAGACGGGCGAGGCGACCAAGAAGCGCCAGACGGGCGAGACCACCCCGAAGAACGGGGAGAAGACGCACAGCGAGGCGAAACGCGGTGCGCATAAACCGGATGTACGTAGTCGTACACCCAACTGGAAGCGCAAGAAACGAGAGCGACGGCCTTTGAGAGGGCTGGTCGCAGCTACGGTCTGGGAAGAAACCCTGGCCGATATGCAAGCGCAAGAAAAGCAATACGAAGACCCGAGCGACGACGTCGCGGCGGACAAGAAGACGTCCGAGATAGTGCAAGCAGTGGTGAAAGATTTAGTGGCGCAGAATGAGCAGATACCATTTGGTACTCTCGCGTGCACGACGCTGCCGGAGGCACGTTTCAAGATTCAGACGGAGGGTCCGCCTATCTTCCAGAAGCAGTTCCCATTGCCACTTCAGAAGCAGCAGGCTTTAGAGAAGGAAGTAGCCCAACTCGAACAGGCAGGCATCGTGTCCCGCACCGAAGCGGGCTCGGAATGGAACAGCGCCATCTTCCAAACAAAGGCAAAGAGAAAGGCCTGTCTCGACCTAAGGGGCATCAATAGTGTGACCAAGTGGAATATCGAGAACGACGGGCAACGGCTTCCAACAGTGGAGGCGGTACTGGAGTTTGTCCAGGCGGGACGACTCGTCAGTCGCATAGACCTAAAGAAGGGCTATTGGCAGCTTCCGCTGAATGCGGATGCCAAGAAGAAGATGAGGTTCACTCTGAACAGAAAGGCCTATCAGTTCGAGCGCCTGACGCTCGGTCTGAAGGGCGCGGCCCCACATTTCCAGAGAGTTCTGTCTAGAATTCTCAGTGGATTGGAGGGCAACGTCATGCACTATATCGATGACGTCTTTATAGTGACCGATGACGATCCGCAGAAGCACGGCGAGATTCTGGCGGAAGTCTTGCGCCGATTCAACGAGCATAAGCTCAAGGTGAATTGGGATCCTGAGAAGAGCAGGATCGCTCTAAGGCACGTAGCAGTGCTAGGCCACGTGGTTGGCGACGGAACGCGCTATATGTCGACCAGCAAACGGCAGGCGATAGCCGACTGGACGGTTCCGACGACACCCAAGAAGGTAATGTCCTTCCTAGGGACGATTAATTTCGTCTGCAAGTACGTTCCGTACTTGGCAGTCATCACTGCCAACCTCCACAAACTGAAAGGCCAAGAGGTGGTCGACGACGCGTGGCGTGCCACGGTCGCCGACGAAGTTCAAAAAGTCAAGGAAGCTTTTGCAAGCCCCGCGCTGCTCCATAGTTTCAACCCAGAATGGAAGACTTTCGTGGACTCAGACGCATCTCAAGGCGGCCTTGGAGGAGCGCTCTGGCAGAAATCGGAGAAGGGGGAAAAGAGGTTGATCGCTCTATTCTCTCAGAAACTTCGAGGAGCCCAGACGCGCTACAGCGCTACAAAGCGGGAACTGCTGGGGGTAAAAGGAGCCATTATGGCTTTCAAGTATTACCTCTATGGAGGCGAATTTACGGTCCGCATGGACCACAAGGCGTTAGAGCACCTTGAAAAGAAGCAGGAGTTGTCGGCAGTGGAACTAGATTGGCTACAGCAGTTAGCACCGTTCCATTTCAAGCTGTCGTTCCTACCTGGAAAGGAAAACGGCCTCGCAGACGGCATGTCGAGGCTGACGCTGATGGTAACCTTAAAGGACCCGGCGGTGCATTCGCACAGGCTGCTGGCGCAGTACACCAAGGCGGTACTGAACAAGAAGCACGTCGCAGACGTGAAAGAACGCCAGAAATTGCTTCATGAGGCACACAATGAAGCGGGCCACTTTGGCGCCGCAGAAGTCTGCCTGAAGATCATGAACAAGGGTTTCTACTGGGGAACCATGCGTAAGGACGCGGAGAAACATACGCGGGAGTGCCGGCCATGCCAAATGTACAACACGGGCAGGCACGGTTTTCACCCGCTGGTAAGTATTAACGCGAAGGCACCAATGGACCAGATCCATATAGACCTCGCGTTTCCGGATTCAGACGACGGTGATGGAGAGTCAGACGTTCTCCTCGTAGTAGTCGACGTAGCGACACGCTACGTCTGGCTAGAAGCGTTGCCGAACAAGGAGCAGGAAACGTTGGCTCGAGCGCTGCTCGGCATTTTCCGACAATTCGGCGTACCGGCAACGATCGTTTCCGATAATGGGTCTGAATTCAAGAACCACTTCGTGAAGTCTTTGGCCACGGTAGCGAAGATCGACCATCGTTTCACCATTCCTTTTCACCCGCAGGCCAATGGCCTGGCGGAGAGCAGGGTGAAGACGAGCAAGCGGTTGCTCAACAAGCTACGCGTAGAGAATTCGACGACGAGTTGGCAACAGCTTCTACCCGAAGTCGCCATGCACATGAACAGCAAGACCAACGAAAAGACAAAGTCTTCTCCGTTTCACTTGATGTTCGGGAGGCCAGTAGCGGCGACAGGCGACGCAGACGGCGCGCCGAGACCGACAGACGACGAAGCTGTCCTGGAAATGCACAAGTTCGCAAAGACGATGCGACAAGCTGTATTCGACAGCGGTAAGCAACGCGCAGCGGCAAGGTTCAAGAACCAGGACGCGCGCAAGAAGCAAGCGACGGAGCTGAAGCCAGGTACGGTGGTATCTTGGCGGCAAGCACCGAATCAGCCGTACATACCAAATTGCAAGGTCCTCGAAAGGACGAAAGGTAATTCGTACAAGCTGATGGACGAGAACGGAGCAGTCTTCCCGAAGACGGCTTCAATAGAGCACATCAAGGTCGTCAAGGACGCTGAGACGGCAAACTTGGTTGAAAGCATCTCCGGACACCGTTACGACAACGAGAACCGTCAGTTCCGGTGCGAGATGTCGGACGGAACGTCCGAGTGGAAAGGGTATTCCGAAGTGATGCCCAAGTCGCGCATAGGCGCGTACTGGCTGTCAATCTGGCAGCGGGAAGGCGATCCCGAGAAGGATGCCATCTACGCGGCCCCGGGTAAGAATAAGAAGTGGTCACCTTTCGAGCAAGACATGATCAGAGAGATCGTGTACACTCATGGTATGATGAACTCAAGCCCCGGGAGGCGCATGAGGTGGGGGGAGATCTGCAAAGCGTTTGGAGATATCTTCGCCCGCCGAGGCCAAAATGGCGTTGGCCAGAAGGCTAAGCACCTGGTTGACAGGATGCGAGCCAAACCGCCGGTCGCGCGTAGCGCGGCGGCGATGAGTGGTGAATCACCGGTCGCGCGTAGCGCGACGGCGATGAGTGGCGGGGAGTCCGTGGAGACACCAGCCCCAAGTACGACGGAACTTCCGTTGAAGGAAGTTGGCGCCGCGGACGGAGTCCGCGCGCACAAGCGAGCGCACTTCGCGGAGACACCAGAAGAAACGAAGTCTTCGGATAGTGTCCCACTCCGGCGCTCTAGTCGGAAGCGAGTGCCAAAGGTGAGGTAGTCTCGAGGAGGCTACGCTAACTCAGTCGGCCGCGGGCCGGCTGGGAGTATCGGAGGTGGAGGCCCAAGCAGGGGCACTCACCTAGCGTGCGTAGTTAAGTGGAGTCTTGGCAGGTATGGCAAGATCCACTTTGGAGGGGGAGTAATGCTGCCCCACAGCTATTGAGCGGCCATTGGGTCGCCGGCGGGGCGCCTACAGAAGGGCGACCGCGTTTTGGAACCACGGCCGTTAGACAAGAACGGCGTGGTATAAGTTTAGGCTTGACTAAGGGTCTACTAAGGGAAAGGGTGGAATCCACGCGCTCTGGTGCCTTTCTGCCTTAGTAAATCGACCCCAATCACCCCTTTGTAACCCTACATTGACCCGTGCGACCGGACGTAAGGAGGCTGGACAACACTGCTTCAAATGACGAGCCTTACGCGTGGCTCCGCAGGTGTGCACGCTGCGGTGAAGAAGCTCTTTAATACTGTCACAGTCAACGGATGTGGCGTCTGCTACGCGTGCTTAAAGGAAGCGAAGGAGGGTGGCGCAGCGGCCGGCGCCGACGGCCTACAAGGACTTCGGGTGCCTTAGGCGCCGTGGCCCCAGTGACATCAATAAGGCGAAGAAGGCGGCAAGGAAGTTTCTTCTGAAAGACGTGGATACGCTACGGAAGCGGCCCGGCCCGCTGCCTGCGTGGTATCCGAAAGAAAAGGGAAGCGAGAGAGTCGGGGAGAAGCGGAAAGCCCCACCGGCGGGCGACATGCTGGCGCTGTTTGCGGCAAACAGCGATGATGACGATGCCTCCGACGCCGACGCCGTCGCTGCCATGCCGAAGGAACTCATGAAGAACCTCATCAAGCAGTACGAGGACTACACGTTCCCTAAAAGGTTCCGCACGACGTCGACGGAGACCGCGATGGACGCTGACCTGCAACTCGAAGCGCTGCAGGAAATGTTGTCGTCTCGACCGCAGTTTGCGCCTCTGGTGCGCGTGGCATTGGCGTACTTATCCATGCCTGCAAGCAGTGCGCCGACGGAGCGCGTGTGGAGCCAGGGCACTCTGACTCTGGTGCGGAACCGAAGGAACTTGAAACCAGAAAACGCTGCCGACCTCATCTTCCTGAAGTGCAATGCGAGGCTCATCATGGACCAAACTGGTACGAAGACGGAGGCGTACGCGAAGAGAGAACAAGGGAGGGTGCAGAAAGCGAGCGCGCAGGCAGGCGAGGAAAGCGAGCCGGTAGTAGTGGAGTGATGGGCGCGGCGGTCGAGCGTGTGTGTGTGAGAGCGGGGGCAGTGAAGTGGGTGAGGCACGTGGTGGGGGGCAGCCGCGTGGGCACTAAGGCCTCAGTGCCCCGTTTCCTTAGTGGCGGTCAGTGCCTTAGTGCCTTAGTAAACAAACCCCTTAGTCAAGCCTATATAAGTTAAGAGGAATTCCGAGAGGGATTGAGTAAAGTCGAAATCGCTGAGTAAGTTCTCTTAATAGGTATTTACTCCAAGCGTAGTACTCAATTCGCCAGCTGTGACCTTCCCGGTACAGCAATGTTTTTTAATCAAAACAATGGCCATCGATTGTTCGTGGCAATGTGGCCGAGCGGTTAAGGCGATCGCCTGCTAAGTGATTGGGCTAGTCCCGCGCGAGTTCGAATCTCGTCATTGTCGTATTTTTTTTTTTAGCCGGCTCGGCTCCGGGAGCGGCAGGAGTGACTAGGTCACTGAGTCACTGACAGGCGCCCTGGCCCGCCGAAAAACGGGAGAGCGGCGATGAGGCGGTTGTTCGGGACCCCACTCCGGGGTCCCTCCCACATCGCCGTGGAGCGAGTTCGGCCCATAACCGTAACGGCTACATGTCCGCATCTGACCTCGCACCAGCTGCGCCGCTGGCGCTGCGTCGAGCTGAGAGTGCGCCGAACGCGGAAGGCGTCAATGATTGTGCCCTGCCGGCGCCACTCGCACTGCGCCGCGCCATCTCGGCGCCCGAGGCGGCAGGTGCCGGCGTGTCTGCGCAGCGGCGCTGGCGGACGCTGACGACGCGAATGAATGCGCAAGCTGGCTCGTCGGAGCGCTACAACGACTTGTGCAACATTCTTCTCGGGATGGGTTTCGACGTGCAGCGCGTCGACACTGCGCTGGCGCTGACCGGGTGCGAGAACGTGGAGCGCGCGCTAGACGTGCTGTTGCGCCTCCCGTCCGACTCGCAGCTGCGCGGCGACGCAGGCGCAGACGCAGACGCAGGTGCAGACGCAAGCGCAGGCGCAGGCGCAGGCGCCGGTGGCCGTGGTTTTCTTGGCAGCCTCGGGCGCAAGGGCCGCGCTACTCGGCGCGCCACCCTCGTGAACTACAAGAAGCGGGAAGGCGGCGCGGCGCCAACGCCGCAGGCGATGCTTCACCTGCCTGTACCGCCCTCTACCCCTTCCCCGTGTCGCGCGTCCGCCAGCAGTTCGTCGACCAGCGCCGCCGCCGTGACCACCGCGTCCGACGCTACCACTACCGCCGACGCTGACGCCACCGCGGCGACTTCTTCCGTAGGCGGAAGCACTGTCCCGAGCGCCCCTTTGCCGGATCTGGTGAACGAGGTGCTGCCTTCGGTCGGGCTTCCGCCGGCGAGCGTCGCCACGCTGGCGCTGACTCGCGGTCGCAGCGAAGAGGAGTGGCTAGCGTCGCACATCGAGGCGCGGCGGCTGCTGCTGCGCGACATTGTGCGCGCACGTGAGCCGTCGCTGGCGTCGATGCAGCCGAGCGTCAGCGACGGCGGCGGTGATCTTCTCCCCGATGTGTCTGCATCCAAACTTATGGAGTCACTGCCGCTGGCCCAGCACACCAGGGTGCAGCGCGCATTGCAGCTGATTGACGGAAACGGCCAGGCCGACGTCGACGCCGCAAGCCCCAGTGTGCATTCCGCAACAACTGTCCCGTGCTGCGTCTGTTTCGACGACTGTCCGGTCCCGCGCGCGCCTCCCGCGTGCCCACACATTGTCTGCGCCGACTGCCGCGATTCCTACATCGCCATCGCGGTGCGCGACGGACGCGTCGCCGACCTGCCGTGCCCAGGCTCCGCGTCGTGCGAGGCGCGGCTCTCCGGCGAGCGTATCGGCGAGATCCTCGCCGCGTCAGCGCTCGCCGCGGAGGCGTCGGGGGACGCCGCCGCCATGGCTGTGGCGGCTGAGCTGTCCGAGAAGTTCGAGCGGTTCAAGAAGAACGCCATTGTTGACGACGACGACTCGAAGCGCTGGTGTGCCACGCCGGGGTGCGATACGGTGCTGGCGGGGAGCGACGAGGCGCCTGAGATGGTATGCCCGAAGTGCGACGCTCGGCAGTGTTTTCGGTGTAACGCGCCCTGGCACGGCTCCGCGTCGTGCGAGTCAGCTGCCGACAAGCAACTCAAGGAGTACTACAAGACGCGCAACGTCAAGCCGTGCCCCAGCTGCCGCGCGCCAATCGAAAAGAACGATGGGTGCAACCACATGACCTGCACGCGGTGCAAACACGGCTTCTGCTGGCTCTGCATGCGCGAGTACAAGCCCGGTCACTACGACACTATGAACCTTCTGGGCTGCCCGGGAGCGCAGTTTGGGGAACATCGCATGCTGCAGGGCAACCGGTACATCGGGCATGGGCGGCAATGCAATGGCTGCCGCGCTCTAGGAGCCTGCTGCATACGCTCCACGTACCTCTGCAGCACCGGACTGCTCAAGTTAATTGCTCTTGTGCTGTGTTCGCCCCTCTTTTGTGCCGCATTGTTTTGCGATTGGGACTCTGATCACGACTGCTGCAGCTGCGAGTGCTGCCCGCCTGGCTGCTGCTGGTGTCGGTGCTCATGCGACGGCGACGAATGCGAATCCGTTAGCGATGCCTGCTGCTCCGGATGCGCTTGCTTCCGCCCGGACGAGTTCACCGACCGCCGCGACGCGCCGTGCTGCGTGAGCCGGCGCGGTCCCGAGCGCTCCACCGGCCTGCTCTGTTGCGCCAACGACCCTAACCCGCGGGTGGATGCGCCGCACTTGTGCGGCGTGTCTTTTTGCGACCGTCGGACGTCGATGACGTCCACCTGTCACGACTGCGGCTGGGTCATCGAGTCAGACGCGACATCAAAGTCTTGTGCAGTCCTGTGCTGCTATTGCGGCGTGTCGTGAGTCGAAATTCGGTGATTTTCTGTTATGTGTGGTCAATTAAATGCGGGATGCTTTTGATACCGCTGCTGCTTAGCCGGCGCTGTGCACGCCTCCCGTGCGCAACCACTCTTCTGCGGCCGCCAGCAGCAGGCGCTGCTGGCGGAATTCGGGGACACCGGCAAGTTGCAGCTCCGCACGGCCAACGCCGCGCAGCTGTCGCCGCGTGAACACCCCCTGTGCCACCAGCCTCTCTGCGCACGTCCACGCCTCGCAGGCAGTCAGGCCCCGCCCGCCAGATGCAATCAGCCACGTGAAAAACTCCACGACGGCATCTCCCTCCTCCTCGTCTGTTCCCGGCGCCGCCAGAGCTGTCGCCGACGCTGCCTTTCTGGCCGAACCGGTGCCGGGCGCCTCTTCCAGCTCGCACTGTAACTTCGCGTAGTCGCGCTGACACTCTTGCTCCGCGCGCGCACACTCTTGGGCGCGAGCACCCAGCTCGTCGACGCGCCGGCGCAGTGCCCGTCGCCGGCGGGCGTCGATACCGCGCTGCTCGAGTGCCGCCTGCGCCCACGCGGCGCCACGCTGCGCGTCCTCCCGCGCAGCTCGGAAGTCGTCTAACGCTTCGGAATGGCGGCGGCGCTCCCGGCGGCAGCGCCCGCGTTCCAGCAGCGCTACGCCAACATCTGCCTCTTCTCCAATGTCCAGATCTAGTCTCGGCTGTGCGCGCGCCTCTCCGTCTGCCTGTGTCCCTGCTTCTTCCTCTGCCTGTGCCCCTGTCTCTGCCCGTGCCTCTCCACCTGTCGCTGCCCCTGCCTCTAAATTTGCCCGTGTCTCTATCCCTGGCACTGGCACTGGCTTTGCCCCTGGCACTGGGTCTGTTATTGCCGCCGCGCCATCGTGCTCGGCCGCACCGACGACGAGGGGCAGATCCACCAGCCGCGTCAGCAGCATCTCGGCCGGCATCCAGCTCCGTCGCGCCATGTACGCGCGTGCGGCGCCCAGTAGAGCGCCGGTCAAAGCCACTGCAGCATCGCTTCCGCTGACCACGCTCCCGTCTCCACTGGCGCCGAGCTGCTCCTCAAGCAACTCCACCGCCCGGCCAAAACTGGCCACGGCGTCGTCCCAGCGCTCCAGCTCCATGAATATCTGGCCGCGAGCCACAAACGCCTCGACCAGCCTCGTATCCGCACCGCTGTCGTCATAGGTGTTGCTGTTTGCCGCGCACAGCTCTACACCTTGCGCGAGGTCATGCAGCGCGGCGCGCCACTGTCGCATCTCCTTGTGGAGCAACCCGCGCCGGTGGAATGCAACGGCATTACTAGGGTCCTGGATAGTCGCCATGTACAAGTCGTCCATTGCGCCGCGCACATCCCCGCTCAGGCGCCGCGCAGCAGCGCGAAATACGAACAAGTCTCCGTGTCCATCGGTCGGGTGGCGACGCAGAAGTGCCGCACGCGCCTCCGGCGTCGCCGCAGCGCCAGCAGCGCGCAGCCGCTCGTGCTCTCGCCGGATGAAGCGCGTGTGCAGCCGCGCCGCGCGTCGGAAGTTTCGCTTCGTGTAGCAGTGCACGCCGCGAAGAAAGTGCGTCGCGCGGCCGCCGGGTACCTCTGCCGGGTGATCCAGCGATGGGGATCCCTGCAAGCGCTCGTGCTCACGCGCCAGCTGCTGCTCCCGCTGCTCCAGCGGCGCCGGCTCCCGCCGCCGCTCCTCCTGCGTCTCCTTCTGTTGTTCCTCCCGACTTGCATTCCAACCCGCATGCCCCTGCCCATCTTTGACAATTGCTGCGAACACCGACTGGCAGGCTTTATGGTCCCATAGATGGCGGTCCTGCTTAGAAATCGTGATCATGGCACCCGGTTCCCCTGCGTAACCTTCTGCGACCAGCGGCAGGCTCACCCAGTGCTCCCGGCTCAGCCAGCGCCGCGTCTAAAAGTCAAACAGCAAAACAAACAAGTCCCTCAAGTAGATAATGGCAAGAAATTGCGTTGGATATGGATGCTGTAACGTTTTTCTCACCAGATCGCTCCTATATTTCGGACTTACCCTGACTTGCGGCCTCCGACAGGGGGCCGTGGAGCCCCCTCCACTGGTGACCGGCCCGAAGCAAGCTTCGGGGCGGTACACAAGCCGCTCTCCCCGCGACGCGTTCCGGGCTCAGATGCCGTTCATGTCGTACAAGCGGGCGCTGCTGGTTTCAGTAGCTGTCAACATTGCTGTCCTTTCTCTGGCGCTCTTTGCAAAGGCGCCCGTTGTCGGCGGCCCGGCGGTGCCCGCTGTGCGGTTCCGGGCGCCCGCGGCGTCATCACCGTCGATGCCGGCAGCACAGGAATCGCAACAACGACGACATCAAGAGGAACGACGACGGCAACGCCAGTTAGAGCCGTTGACAGAGTCCGTGCGGGAAGAGGCGGAGCCAGATCAAGCAGCGCTTCCGCTCATGCACCACGCCGTGCTGCACGCGTCTGACCTGTTGCGGCGCGCCAGCGAGTACGGACGAGCCAAAGTCTCCAACCACTACGACGTTCTCGCCACTGTGCATTGGGTGCGCGTCATGCTGACGCGTGGTCTGGGTCTGCCTCTCTTTACGACGCCAACGTCGCACGGTACGCTGCCCAGCATCACGAGCTCCACCGCAACGACGCTGACCACGGCCTTAACCCCCTACCACCGGCCGGCGATGGCGTGGCGCCATCTGGCGCAGCTCGGGCCGCGCACCGAGACGCGGCCGCCGTCGGTCGCCGACACCGTGGTGTACGGCGAGGGCACTGAGCGTGCCACAGTTGGAGAGGTTGCGACGTTTTACATCCGCATGATGCGCTCGCCGACCGAGCCGTACCCGTATCCCGGCGACTGGTTCGAAATCTCGCTGCATGGCTATCGCGACGCGGGCGCGGCCCGCGCGCGAGACCCGGCTGCGTTCGTAGCGCTGGCAGTGCCGCGCGTACAGGATCTGTACAACGGGACGTACTGCGTTACGTACACACTGAGTGAACCGGGGGTGTATCTGTTGTCGGTGGCGCACACGATCACGCAGTACCAGGACCTGCTAACGCCCCGTCTCAAAGGCTTTATACCGTGGTACGAGTACGAACCAGTAGGAAAGGCCAGGGTCTCGCCCGCACCGGCATCGCCCGGCTCGCCCAACAACCCGGGCAGCACCAGCAGCCGTCGCCGCCTTCTGCGCGGTCGTTTGCGCCCTTCGGCGGCCGCCTCTTCCAAGGCTGCGCGGGCCGCCATCGCTTCCATCGAAGCAGCGGCAGCGCCCCCTGCCGTCGAGCCTTTTGTTGTCGTGGCCAGCTCTCCCACCGGCACCACGCCCGTCGACCCCTGGGTGCGTCAGCAGCGGCTGCCCCTCTGCCGCGCAACGCAGCACCCCGACTACAACCGCGGCCGCTGGCTGCCCGAGCCGCCCGCGCACCGCGCGTACTACAACGAGAGTCTGCTTCTGTACTATCCGCCCGGCAAAACCTACGACTACCGGCGGCCGCCGCCCAAGCACCAGATTATGGCCGCGCTTGCGTCCCTTGCTGCCGACGGTGACGGCATGGTGCATCCGATCGGTACGACGCCGCCGCTGCGCCCGTACAGCTCGGCGCCGGGTACGCTACCGTCCCTGGTGTGGGCACCGCGCGACTGCCGGTCACCGTGGTTCTCACGCCAGCGCTGGCGGCAGTGCGTCGCCGCCACCGACATCGGCTCCATCGTCTTCTTCGGTGACTCGATCATGGGGCAGTATTTTGGGCATCTGCGCTGCCAGACACAGTGGCCGAAGAACATGTACGTCAACGACTTGCGCAAGTGTTCGTGGGAGCGGCATGAGGAGCCGACGGCCACGCTCCGCCAAGTGGCCATCGGTGAACTTGTGCGCTTCAAGCAGTCAGACCGCCGGGAAGACTGGATCCGGCACTTCCAGCTGCAGAAGAACCTGATTCTGGGTTCCGACGGGAACGCAAAGAAGCGCAATATATTTGTGCTCAACTCGGGCTCGCACCAGTGCATGGCGCCTACCTGCGACTGCTCCTTCTCCGGCTACGAAGAGGGACTGCGGACCATCGTCGCCTGGCTGCGCGAGAACTGGGATGGCGAGGTGGTATGGCGCTCGACCCTTGCCGCTCAGCGCTCGCTGATCCGCCGTGAGCGCTACGTCAACATTCTGGCCATTCAATACATGCATCAGCGTCGGGCGGTGGAGCTCAATCGCATTGCTCGTGCAGTCTTCGAGCAGGCGAGCCGCGGCGAGTTCCGCGACCCGCCCGGCTGGCGCAATGTCACGAGTACCGAGCCACCGACGCCCACTGTTCGACACAATCCTGTCGAGCGGCCGCGCACTGTGTTTCGCTACCTAGACACCTACGATATGTCGCTGGGCCGGCCCGAGGCCATGATGTTCGAGGACGTCCGTCACCCCGCCTCTGAGATGCTGCTCAACCAGGTCGTCGCGCTGCACAACTTCATTTGCAACGAAAACGCCAACTTCCGCGCGGAGCAGAGTGAGGAAGAGTTGTGATGCCGCGGATTGTCTACGGAACGAAACTGTGCAGAAACAGAACTTCAACAATGATAATCGAACATCAATCCAGCCGATATCACACGACGCGCGCACACGCTCATCCGCGAACACCCGCTCTACCCTTCCAGCTTCTCCACTCGCTTCTCTACGCGCTTTCGCGCCATTTCCCACTGCACGCACTTGCCATCCAGTCCCTCGACCCGCCGGCCGATTTCGCCGATCTGCAGCTGGAACTTCTTGAACTTGCCGTCAATCTTGTTATCGACGCCTTCCATGCGCCGCGCTAGCGCCCCGACCTCCCCCACTGCTTTGTCAGCGGCGTCACGCAACGTTTCAATGCGCGAATCCAGTTCGTCGCGCGCCTTGTCGAGTGCATCGTGCAGTCGCTCCTGCTCTTCCACGACAGCGAGCTCCTGCGCCGCCTTCAGCGACTTGATTTCTGACACGCAGCGGTCCAGGTCCAGCTCTTCGCGGGCGATCGACGCCGCCATGCCATCCAGCAGCTCCTGCGCCTCGCGTTGCCGCTCCACCAACTCGTCCACGCGTCCACCCTCTTTTTCCAGCCGCTCCAAAGCGCGCGCCAGCTCCTCTTGCCTCTCTTCGACGGCCGTCACGGCGCCCTTCACTACCGCCTCGACGTCTTTTTTGTGCCGCAGAGCCTCGTCCTTGAGCGCCTTTTTCTGCCGCTCGCGTTCGTCGCGTTCCTGGCGCTCCCGGTCTTCCCTAGCGCGCTTCTCTTCCTTCTCCCGCTTCTCCCGGGCCTCGCGGTCCTTCTTCTCCCTGGCCTCCCGCTCTTTCTTCTCCTCCGCGCGGGCCTCCTTCGCACGCTTCTCCTGCTCCTCTCTGGCGCGTTTTTCCGCGCGCCGATCCTCCTCCCTTGCCTCTCGCTCCTTCTTCTCCCTGGCCTCCCGCTCCTTGATTTCGCGTTCGCGCCACTCCCGGCCTTCTTGTCTCTCGCGCTCCCACACCGACATTTTCTCCTCCAGCTCCCGCCGCCTTTCGTCGTCTTCGCGCTGCCGCTCCGCCTTCATTGCCTCTTCCTCTTCGCGCCGTTTTTCAAGCTGCGCCGCCGCGCCGGCCTTAAGCGCTGCCAGCCGCTCTTCTTCCAGCGCCAGTGCCGCTTGCCGCTCCTCGTCCCACTTGCGCACGCGCTCAGCATCCTCCTTTCGCAGTCCCTCGATGCGCTCTTGCTCTAGTACCGACTGTCGCTTGCGCTCTTCGGCCCATGCCGCGCGCTGCGCCTCTAGCTCGGCCTTCATGGCGTCTTCCTCGTCCTTCCGCTCGCGCGCACGCACCGCCTGCTCGCGCTCCATTTCCTGGCGCGCGGCCGCCAGCCGTTCTTCAAGCTCTGCCCGCACAGCTGCCATGCGCGCCGCGCTCGCTTCGGCGTCTTTCTGACGCTCCGCCTCCCACTTCTGCTCCTCCGCTTCCCGCTTGCGCCGCTCCGCCTCGTACTCGCGCTCGCGGCGCGCCTGCACCTCGTCCAGCTCCGCGCGGCGCTTCTTTTCGGCCGCCTCGACGCGCTGCGTGCGCTCGCGCTCCTCAGCGGCCAGCTCGGCCATGCGCCGCTCGCCCTCCTGCCGTGCCGCCTCGAACTGCGCCTGCACACGGTCAACCTCGCGCTGCCGCTCACGCTCACGCTCACGCTCACGCTCGGCCAGCTCGCGTTCGCGAGCTTCGTCGCGCCGCCGGCGCTCCTGCTCGCGGCTATCTTCTTCCTCCCGCGCCAGCCGCTCGCGCTGCTCGGCTTCGGCGCGCATGCCCTTGGCCCACTCTTCGGCGCCGGCCACCACGTCGCGCACTTGCTTAACGACTTGGTCGCGCAGTTCCCCACGCGCTTCCACGCATGCGTGCGCTTCTTTCATCGCAGCAAGCTGCAACTCTTGGAACCGACCGTTCGCCAGCGCCTGCACCTTCTCCACCTGTGCTCGGGCCTGGGAGTGCGTGGTGTCGACGGCCTCGAGCACCTCGCTGCGCACTAGCCCGACGCTGTGCTGCACCTCGTCCACGCGCTCTTTTAGAGCAGCGCGCAGGCTGGAGCAGTCGTCCAGCGCCTGCCGCACGCCGCGTTCGACGCCGTGCACGCTTGCGCTCAGCTGGTGCAGCTCCATCGTGCGCTCTTGCTGCTCAGTCACGTCGGCGCGCAGCCGCTGCACTTCGCCGCGCACGCGCGCGTCCATGTCCGCCAGCTCGCGCGCCACATCTATCTTCCAAGACCCGGCATCTTCCTGCCGGCGCGTCTCGCCCTGTGCCAGCTGCACGCGGATTTCTTCCATCATCTGCTTCATCGCCGCGCCCATGCGCTCGCGAACCGCAGCTTCTTCGCGCTTCCACTCGGCCAGGCGCTCAGCCTCGCGCTCGCGTTCGCGCTTGGCCTCGGCCGCGCCCTGCGCCTGCCGCTGTTCCAGCCGGCGCACTTCGCCGTCCAGCCTCGCTTCCAGCGGCCCGCCGCGCTGCCTCTCCTCCGCCAGCGCGCGCTGCATTTCGTCAAGCCGCAGCTCCAGCGCCGCTGCGCGCGAGTCGACGCGCTCTTCCATCGCACGACGCCGCGTCTCGGCGTCTTCGTCGCTCTGCTGCCGAGACTGTCGCTCTGAGCGAACGTACTCCTCAAGCTGCTGCTGTGCGGCAGCGCGCTCGCCGTCGAGGCGGCGCACCTCCTTGGCGCGCTCTGCCGCCAACTCGTCGTGGCGGCCGAGCGCGTCCTGCCGGTACTCGCCGGCCAGCTTCTCTACGCTGGCGTAGACCTGCTGCTCCAGCGCCGCGGCGCGCGCCGCAAAGACCTGCTCGCTGTGGCCGCGCGCCGCGCGCTCGCGCTTGGCAACTTGCTCGAAGGTGGCCAGCTGGTCGCGGCGAGACTGCTCCAGCGCGTCGCGCAGCGCAGCCACCTCTCGCCGCAGCTCCGCGCCGCCGCCTGCGCCGCCGCGACCGTCGACCGCCGCCGTGGCAGCAGCAGCAGCAGCCCGGTCTACGTACTCGCGCACGCTGCGGCTGACCTTGCTTCCTGCGCCGCCGCCGCCGCCGCCGCCAGCGCCCGCGCCGCCATTGAGCTGCAGCACGGCCACCCGCAGCTGCTCCAGGCCCTGTTCCACGGCCGGCAGGCGCTGCACCGTTGCGGCGCTGCGCCCGCTCTGCTCGCGCACTTCGGCCAAGCCCTGTTCCAGCAGGCCCACGCGACCCTTTTCGTGCTCCAGCGCCGCGGTCAGCGACTCCAGGCGCTGCCGCGAGTGCTCGTGCGCCTGTCCGACCAGGTCGCGGAGCCGCTTCTCCAGCTGCGCGCGCTCCGCCCCCACCTCCGCGGCATGGTCCTCACGCGCAGCAGCAGCCGCGCGCTGCGCTGCAGCAGCGTCGCTCAGCGCCTGGCGGCGCGCGGTGTCTTCGCGCTGGAGCTGGGCGGCGACGCGCTCTTCCAGTTCCTTCCACGACTCGCTGGCTTGCTGCTGTGCGCGCGCCGCCGCCTGGCGGCAGACCTGGTCCTGCTCCGCCAGCTCGCGCTGCAGCGCAGCCTGCCGTCGCTCCGACTCTTCGCGCCAGGCACGCGTCTCGCGCGCCACCTGCGCCACCTGCGCCGACAGCGTCGCCACGTCGCGCTCGCGCTCGCGCTCGCGGTCGCCGCCACCGCCGGCCGACGCGGCTACGCCCAGCTCCAGCCGCTGGAGCTTCTGCTCCAGACGCGCCTCTAGGTCGCCGTAGTGAGCCAGCAGGTCCGCATCGCATCGCGTCAGCGCCTCCAGCCGCCGCTCGTACGATGCCGCCGTGTCCTTGAGCCGCGTGTCTGCGGCGGCCATGCGCCCTTTCCACTTCTGGTGCAGCTCGCGGGGCAGCTGCGCCAGGTCGCGCTGCATGCCCGCCAGCCGCGCCTCCAGCTGCGCCGACACCGCCTCCTCCGCGCGCCGCTCCACCGCCTCTTCCAGCTGCCGCAGCCGTGGCGCCAGGTCGCCCAGCGCCTGCGATACCGCCTGCTGCACCGCTGTGCGCACCTGTTCCTCGACGCGCGCGCCCGTGGCGGCTGCCTGCAGGTCCAGCGTCGTGCCCGCCGACGCCGACTCCAGGCGCGCCACGCGCGCCTTCAGCCGCTGGTGCGCTTGTCGCTGCGCGTCCATGTTGCCCTTGGCCTGCAGAAATTGGTCGCGCACTTCTGCGTGCGCGTCCTGCACGCCGCGCTTCAGCGCCAGCAGCTCGGCGTCGCGCTTGCGCAGCACCGCCGCGCGATCGGCAGCGCCCTCGTGCATCGAGCGCTCCATAGCACGCTGGCGCGAGAGCAGGCCCTCCACCTGCGTCACCACGCGCGTCTCCAATTTTGCCAGCTGATCGTCTTGTGCCGAGTACAGCGGGTCGCCGTGGCCGTGGCCGTGCACCACGCCAGCCGCCAGCGGCGGGCGGCGCGACTCGGGCGACCCTACGCCGCCGACGGCCAGACCAGCGCCCGCGCCGCGCCGAAACGCTCCGCTGCCGCCATTCGTATCGCCCAGCGGTCGATACTGCAGCTCATCTATCTCCTGACTCAGCGAGTCCAGCTTGCGGAAGTTCATCCTCGCGCCACCTCGCTCTGCCAGTGCTCCTGTTCCCACGTGGAGTGGATAGAGTTTTCGAAGCTTGGATTCTTTTGGGCGTTTCTGAACTTCTTTTGCGCGCCAAATTTCGCCCTGGCGCGCCAGTGCGCTTCCTCGCCCTGCGCCGCCCGGCCCGTCTGTTACGTATTTGCAACCTCTGCGCGTCACCGCCGCCGATCTCTTGTGCGCGGTCGAGGCGCCGTGCTCCCGTGCCGCATCTCACCCGGTGCACTTTGTCCGCTCGACGCGTTCCGCTCCCGTCGCTCCTGGCGGCCGTCGCACCCGCCCCAACGCTCACCCTCTCCCGCCCAATCCCCGACGCCGCACAGACTGCCGACCCGGGCGCTGATCTGCCTGCGGCTGGCAGCTCCCCGATGTCCGCGCCCTTCAACTCGCGCCGCGGTGGCGGCGCGGCGAATTCGCGGAACTATGCCAAGAAGCCGTCTTCGATGGACGGCGCGGCTGGCCGGCGCCTACAGGAGCTGGCCGCCAAGCGCGAGCAGGAGCGGCTTGCCATCGCGCGCGCCGACCGGCTCGACGAAGAGTTTGGCTACGCGCGTTTCACAGAGGGTGCACCGCGGCTGGGCTGGTGCTTTAACCTGGCCGTGACGACGATGCGCGAAGGCGGCGGCGGCGGCGGTGTCGGCGGCGGCGGCGGCAAGACGGAGCACCAGGCCATCGACTACTACTTCGTGCAGGAAGACGGCGCGACGTTCAAGGGTACCTACGTGTTTCAGCCCTACTTTCTGCTGCTTCTTAAGACGCAGAACTCTACTGTGGTGCAAGAAGTGCAAGCGCACCTGCGGCGCATCTTCGACGGTCTGATCGCCGATATCGAGATGGTGGACTACGAAGACCTGGAAATGGCGAACCACTTGTCTGGCCAGCGCCGCCGCTTCATGAAGCTAAAGTTCTTCAACTCAAACGACCTGCTGCAGGTACGCAGGCAACTCCAGCCTGTCGTGGCCGCCAACCGGCGCCGCCAGGCGGCCGCGGACCTGGCCGGTGGCACCGGCACCGCCGATGCGGACGTCGACGACGACATGGCCGGCTTCGGCTCCGCGGGACGCTCCTCTTCGGCGTCGTCCTCCCCCGGCTCCGCCGCTGACGCTAATTCGCGCCGCGTGCGGCGGCTGAATACGATTCTGGAGTCTGTCGTTGATATGCGCGAGTACGACGTGCCATACGAGCAGCGCGTGGCCATTTGCACCGGCTTCCGCGTGGGACTGTGGTACACGGTGACAGCGTCTCCCGGCTCGCGTGCCGTGCAGATGCAGTGGATGCCGGACCTGGTCAAGCGGCCGCTGATCAAGATCATGGCATTTGACATCGAGACGACGAAGCTGCCGCTG
>JACKZZ010017782.1_pt1 | contig 17969 bp, 20 predicted proteins | sample 8027871 | NCBI WGS metagenome assembly JACKZZ01 (sample SAMN15724774, study PRJNA655200) | protist metagenome | isolation source: fluorescence activated cell sorting (FACS) single amplified genomes of... | place: USA: West Boothbay Harbor, Gulf of Maine | collected 2000-07-19
TCATTGTAGTGCGCCACCTGCGTTCCGTTTCCGTGATGGGTGTCAATGTCGATGATCGCGACTTTTGGCTTTGTGAACTGCTTCAGCTTCGTTTTCAACTCCGGGAAGAACGAAGAAGGTTGCTGTGCACCAGGTGGTACAACTTCTTGGGCAGGAGCCCCAGATGGAGTCGTGCTGCCGTTTTTCCGATTTAATGGAGCTGTTGTTCCGGTACCGGTTCTTTCACTCAATACGGACGATGTTTTTGCCTTGATGCTAGAAGAAGATGAAGCAGCTGCTCTTCCGGTTGAAGAAGATGTAGTCCCTTCGACTGCACCATCTTTCTTCATTCCCAAAACCTTCTCGGACACCAGCATGACTGAATTTTGTTTAAACTTCGCCGCAAACTCCTCATAATTTTCTCCCGACCGCTTGTGCAGCAGTTTCGTGGCGTAGGCGTACGCCTGGACATGGCCGAAGCCCGCGCCGTATCACATGCAAATGTGTCTGGGTCTGGAAGAGTGCGCGATCTGTCATGCAGCTTTTCCATGACCCATCAGGTCTGGAATGCAGTACCCAGCACGACAGATCCTGTGCGACCTCTCTCATGCATATCCTGCAGGAGAAACTCCCTCCCGACTTGGTCAAAACTGGACGACTTTTGGTAATCATGCAACACAGATTTTTGTTTGCTTCAGATTTAGCATGACAAGTTGCTCTCTTCCAGACCCAGACGTATTTGCAATGCATACGCCGCCCTCATCGCCATCTTGAATCATGAACCCGCCACCGGTCTTCACGTAGGTGAGCTCTTTTTTCCGCTTAGATGTATGGGCTACGTGTTGTTGTTGTTGATGCTCCTGGGCGTTTGTAATGTTGCTCGTAGCGGATGAAGCTGGTCCAGCTACAGCTGCAAGGGGTTTGCTATTCTGGCGCTGCTGGTGTTGCGATAGAGAAGTAGTTTGGTTTTTAGTAGTATTCGGGGCAGGTATAACCGGTAGAGATGAACTGGCAGAATGAAGCGCAGATGAGGACCCAGGGACCTGTTGTGGCACCTGGAAAGGAGATGAGTCCGGGCGTGAAGCTGATACCGCAGCAACCGCCTCAGAACGGCGTTTGTTGGATGTGGTCTTCATAATATTTGGAACTGCTGGGACGTCCACGTGGTCCCCAGAAGTTGTAGTTGCTGTGTGTGTATTGCCAGGAAATGCCGCGCCTGCAGATGCCGAGGAAGCGGCAGATGCTGAGCCAGATGCTGAGGACGCATGCGCTACCACTTCAGGTCGTGCTGCTACTGGCGAAGGTCCAGAGCCTGCTTGCTCGTCAAAGTCTCCACCATGATCTACTACTTCCTGTTGCTCCTGTTTTAGTCTGATTTCCTTGACCACCTTCGAGAATTCCACATCTCCAAGCTCCTTTTGCTATGCACTGAAAAAGCATCGCACTCGTAGCAATCGTAGGCATGGTGCACTTTGAAGGGAAACCCGCATTACAAATTGCGTTTGTCAAATTCGAGAGAATTTGTCATGCGCTTTATACTAGAAGTACGATGTTGCTTTTGCATTGCATATCTTCCACCACTTCGCTAGTTCCTCCTGCCGCATTGCCTCCATGATGTTTTCCTTTTCCTTTCTCGAAATCATTTTCTTCTTCTCTTTAGTCGCCTTCTTGTTTTGCTTCTCAATCTCCTTCGAACTGTGATTTTGCATGTTCCACACATACTCCGATAAGCGCCGGCGCTTGTGATCTTTATTACTGCAGTCCTCATTCGGAAAGTAGATTTTTTGCAGCTCCTCATCGATTGAATCGTCGATTTTTTGCATATCATCGTCTTGTTCACCAGCTTTTCCATTGGGTGCTGCGTCGTCAACATCTTCTTCCCGGCCTGGAATGTTGTCACCGTCATCGACGCCCACAGGTCGTGGGTTACCCTTCTGCTTCTTCCTCGCGGGAGGAGGTGCAGAGCCTCCTTCTTCAAGATCTTCGTCTTCCTGCTCGTCGTCGGGATTCACTTCCTCCTCCTCCTGCCCCAGCTCGTCTGCACTAGCAGATACATCGCTGCCAGCATGATCTGAAGGCGTGTTGTTGATCTTATTTTCATTATCCCCCGGTTTGGTCTCATGCTCGCCCTCAATCAGTCGGCTCGCGACGTCAAACATGGACTCGATCGGATACGATTCGTCGATAGAAGAAGCTAGAGCTTTAACACCCGTTAGCATGAGAAGTGGTGAATTTGTAGTGAATTTTGCATGCCAAATTGCAGTTGAGCCCGCCGGGACATTGTCCCTCTTGGCCCTGTTCTGGGAAGTAGAAGGCCCTGCACCGCGCAGCAGCCGCGGGCTTTTGTGCAGTGGGCAGCCAGAGGACATGGCCCGGGCGCCGTTCTTTGGGCAGGTTTTTGCGCCTCCGGGTTCTCGCAGAAGAGCACTGCAGCAGCCGCGGCAAAGACGCCAGAAATAAAGGCTGCGAAGCGCATACAACTAAGCAAGAAGGCAGGCAAGGACGAAAGGACCCGGCCGAGAGCTTTGACGCATTTTCCCGGCAGGCGCGTGAAATCTTGCGGCATTTTCAGCAGAATACAGGCGGGCTTAGGGCAGCAGAGGACTACGCTTTTTCCCCCTTTGCGTTCCTTCTCATGGCCTATCTGTGCACTTTTTTGAGCACTTTTCTGCGCTAAAGTTTGCTTATCACGGTCGAAAATGGGCGCCCGGTGAATTTTGGGGTGAATTTTGAAAAGGGCGCCGGTGAATTTTGGCCTCCGGCTCCTTTTCAAAATTCGCTAGCGCGTGAGAAACTCCGGGTTTGGGGGCTTCAAAAAAGTGTCGCAAAAACAAAAAGCCTCAAAATTCACCAAGAGAATTCTTGACCTGAGAGCCACCTCGAAAAAGACTTGCTCCGGGGGCAAAAACACGCCTGGGGAGTTGTAAGCCGAGCACACCAGGCCAAGCAAGCTAGTGCCCGTAGCCGAGTCGTGCCTTCCTTTCCACCCGAGGCTACTCCCAGATATCCAATTCCAAGCCGCAACCACAACTCGTGAGAGCGCACGTGTTGAACTAGTGCCCCTGTGTTCAGGCGTCGCCCTCCCTCCCGACCATTCCGGAGAGGAACTTCTGAGGCAGACGCGCAGATGAACAAGAGCCCCACGACCCACACTCTTTGGTTACATATGCACTACACAGTCCGGCGGGCCCCAGCAAGACCTACCACTACTTCTTTCGGTGCTGCAAGTGCCACCTGGCACCGAGCAGCCCTTCACGCTGCGTGAGCTGCTTGGGCTCGTGCCCAGCCCTTTACGCAGCGCACTTCTCTTTTGAACTAAATGCAAGTCATGCAATACAAATTCACTGCAAATTCACCCTTCTGTATGCTGACGACCGTCCAAGGCATATGCTAGCGACGTCAAACATGGACTCGATCGGATACGATTCGTCGATAGAAGTTGTACCTCGGGGGCCTCGAATGTCTCCTCCTGCTTCTAGGTGGATGAATAGGTCTTCTTCTTCAGCATGATCTTGCGTGTAGAATGGATGGCGCCCTATTTGTTCTCGGCCACTATCAAGACCCATCACGACGTCGCTCATCTCCGGACTGCTTTCCAACGCATAGTTGTGCTCCGCCTCGAATAAGTTGTCTCCTGGGGTGGAGTAGTTTTGATGGAGCAAAAGGGTTGCAGCTTCATCGTGTTCTTCCTTATCGAGACCGAGTAGCTGTTTCTTGTCGTTCTTACTCCTACCGCTGCTTCTGTCCTTTCGATTTTTTCGTCCGGGCGATGATTTATTTTTCTCTTCGACCTGTACGGAAGATCCACCTCGCGAAAGTGACAATGCGCCCCGGTTGCTGCTCGAGTCTTTTGGGGAGGATGATGAGGAGAGAACATGTTCTTGTTGACCACGATCCGCAGCCGCGGCCTGCAGCTCTATCAGCCTTTTCTGCAGTACCAATCCCCGCGGCGCCACGGCCGGCTTGATCTCGACGTTATGGTCCATCGGCCGGGTTTGGTTCAACACGTCAAAAGCCGCACTGCTGATGTCTCGGTGCTGCCGGAAACTTTCCGTGTTCGTCTCGTAGTACGGCAACACATAAAATTGCCACAGCAGCTCGTGCGCAATAGCGCAGGAGTAAGACTTCGGATTGTCGAAAGTCTTTTCGTGTGAACCAAAGCCGTAGTCCTTTTCCCGCTCCGGCTTGTAGTTTAGATAGGCCAGTTTTTCGTAGCACCAGAAGTACTATCCACAGGAAATTTTCTGTACATGTAGAAATGCGGTTTCTGCATGACAAAGTTTTCTTTTAATGCGATTCAGCATGACCACAAGTGGCATGCTCCAAGGTGGTGAAATTAGTGATGCATTTTGTACATGTACAGGAAATTTGTATTGCATAAGTACACTTTGTCGCTCATACATTTTCGGTGTTTTTTCACCGCAAACTGGTGGAGGAAATACAGCACGAGCTGCGCCGGGGTTTTCAAGTACTTCGAGGAAGAAATGTACTTGTTGTATTCCGTGTTTTTCTTTGTAAAATTCTCTATCCGCGTGAAAATCTTCTCCATCATCTCCTTGTGACTCCCCAATCGCCGATAATTGATGTAGTTGGTCAGATCACTGTTTTCCTGCATAAGCTGCTTCTTCAGACTGTCCCTCTCCCTTTTCTCCCGGTTTTCCCGAAGCCGGTAGCCCTTCGGCCGCTTTGGGATGACTCCGTTCCAAATATTCGCTCCAGCAATCCAGGTGTTCGTGGCAGCAGTAGAAGTAGTGGTGATAGAAGTTGTGCTAGTACTAGCCACTTGTTGATGCAGTTGTTTCGCATGCATTTTTGCCGCGACCTCCTGTTCTGAAGAGGGAGAAACGGAACTGTCGTTGACTAAATTTGACGAAGAGGTCAGATTCGGCTGGTCGGGTAAAACTGCACCGCCGGAACTGATAGGTGACAGGTTCGACGTAGAACCATTGGACATTTTCATCATTTGCAGCTGCTGTTGATGTAGTTCTCTTTCCTGTTCTTGCTTCAACTTCGCTGCTGCGGCGGCTGCGAGGGCTGCTTTCGATTTCGCTTTCGCCTTGGCTTTCACCTTCGCCTTCGCTTTCGCGCGGGGTTGCGGAGGACCTGATAGCGTGCGATGAATTCGTTTCATTTGCGAGATATTACGCATGACGAGTCTAATTGTTCTAGCAGATCCCCCATGACAAAACATCGATCATCATGAGTCGGCATATCATTTCTCAAAATAGATCATCATGATATGTAAATACCGTCGGCATATCTCTCCCACACTTCCTCTTCCTCTATCCGCCTTAACTGCTGGGCAATTTCTTATCACAGGAAAAAGTGTTAACGGTAACGGAATTTGGCATGCAGGAATGCACGATAAATGATGCCCAAATTTGTATTGCATAGCACGCATGATAGCGAAAATTTGTCTTGCAGGACTGCAATGCCCCAAAACCCTTAACGTTAACACTTTTTTGCTTGATATTTCTTCGTGCCGTTTCATAATCTGCCCGATGTCCTTCTCTGCATTTCTATTATGCATTGCAAAAGCATCACACTATGTATAAACTGCATGACAAATTTCGCCAGGATAAGAAGAAACTTGGACTTTGTAATGCTGATTTACCATCAAACATAGAGGATTTGTGATGCAGATCGCTGCAAGTGCACCTTCTACGGGTCCGATACTTCTGCAATGCATAGCTATACCGGTACATCAATTCCTTCTCCACTTTCACCATTATCCAAGAAAAAAACTGTGTAAGTGTAAGTGTAACTCTAACTTTGTGTTGCAGAAAATGCAAAACTGTTACACTCGTCATGCTGGGCATGCGTCAGAGGCTATTTTCGTACGTGTTTTCAAGTACTAGCTACGCATGACAGGTTTTCTGCGTCATGCAGAGCAAACTTGTGATGCTATTCTTCCAAGAGAGTTACACTTACACAGTTTTATTTTCCTTGCATAACCATCAAATCCCCTTCAATCGGCAGCTTTTTCATCTGAAACAGGTTCATCTCCATCGCAACCCGCTGTTTCGGTATGAAAGTGTCAGAATCGAAATGGACAAAATCGAAAAACTTGTGATGCACAAAATCGATGCCAGTTAGACCCACAGTTTGTAGTCGGCGCATGACAAATTCTCCTCTTCCTGGAAGCGAATCTGTCATGCGGTTTAGGGCAAAAGAGCTGCCTTCTGTCATGCTAGTCACCAGCCCAACACTTACCCCTTACCAGGACTACAACCTACCTTCCTTGCATCCTCTGCAATAGAGTCGCTGTTTGCGTAGCATTTTATGCATTACAGATCATTTAGATTTTGTCGATTTCGATCCTGACACTCCCATATTCGGTGTCAGCGGCGTATCCAAGCCGGATTCCCCCTTAGAGGCCCCGAAGCCGAGCTGGCGGGCGAGAATGAACGGGAAATTTTCGTCCGATTTTCTCGCGATTCGGAAGGTTCTGTCGAGAAGGTAAAACGCGGCGCCGGCGTCGGTCGGCTCGTCCGTTTATCCTCACGAAAAACTACGTCCCCGCTATCCAGAGTCAGGTTGTGAATTTAGCAACACAAGTCCAGAAGTCTTCTTGCAAGCCACGCATGACAAGAACTTCCTCAACTTCTAAAACACGACTGATGAACAAAATGCTTCGCATACAACGCGTAGGAGTGCGCGTTTTTGCAAATGTTCCCCTGTGATTGCAAATCTGCACGACAGCAGCTCTAGGGTCGTGGGGACGTTTTTGCTTAGGATACCGTTCGCCAGATATTTTCCACCTTGTCCAGGTTGTACAATGCCTCTTCCTCTCGCAGCATTTGCGCTAACAGCATGGTTTATGAGAGCGCACAACCTCCCCCTCCCCCTCACTTGTATGACTTTGGTATGAACAGCAATACAAACACCAGCTCACATAGAGCCTATGCATAGCAAAGCTATGTGCCTTGTGTAGTAGTACTGTTTAGGCTCCTTCCGGACTTTGTCATGCGTACTGGTGAAAGAAGGTACCGAATTGGATTTGGGATTTTGCATGAGAAATGAGAACGAGGAGGAGTTGTGCACTGTCATATGGTTTCCTCCCGGACCGTGAGGTTGCTGCAGGGTTTGGAATTCCGATGCCCCTTCGGCACGTTCTGCTCGGGTTGGTTGCAGTATGCACTGCAAAAGCATCGCGCTCGTATTGACATCACGCATTGCAAATATTTTTCTTATGGTAAACCAGCATCACAAATTTCATTTTTCATGCTGAGGAAATTTGTAATGCATTTTTACAACTACGATACTTTTGCACTGCATATGCAGATCTTCTGATTGATTGTGATTTCCTGGTACCCCGCCTGCGTCATTTCCTCGATGACATTGGTCTTCCGCCAGAAATGCACTTCGAACTGTTTCTGTTTCATCTTAGTGTTCGCTGGGGTGGAAGAGGAAGAGGAGGAGGAAGCGACCAAGTTCAAGTTGTCTTCCTGCTTGCCACCTGACGATTGCTTGACCACGTGGTGGGAGTTCATCTTCGAGGAAGAATGATTCCCTTTTGAAGAAGACGAGGTAGCCGCGGCGATTGCTTTATTTGATGTGCTGTCGAAATCCATTGCATCTGCATCTTCTACCTCCCGCCACCCGTCCCATTCACCGGAGGGATCGGCGTTGTGGGCGTGGTTGTAGATGCCGAGGTCTTCGTGCTCCATTTCCTCGAGGATTTGAGCTTCGGAAATCAATTCCGTGGTCATCAGGTTCAAACCCCGCAGAGGGTTCTTCTTGTTGGTGTTTCGAGTCGTGCCCATTTTTCCACCAGTACTTGCGACACTTCTCGGCGAGGCAGGACTTGTTGCTTGAAAAAGCCCCGCCTGCTCCCCCAAACAGTCGACCAAATCCACTAACTCGTCCCCGAAATTCTGGAAATTCGCGGCCAAAGAGCCAATTCGCCGAGGATTTAAAATCTTTTTCAGCACAGCAAACAACTCCTGCTTCTTCTCGAGTTTCGTTTTCTCCATCTCCAGAAGTTTATTCTTCAGCTCCCATAGTTGAAATTCCTTCTTGCTCTGCTTCTTTTTGGATGTTGACGGTCGTGCATTTTTTTTCGTGTCATCTACTACTCCGGAAGCTGAAGCGGTAGATTTTTTCGCATGTTGATCCGTCTTCCGCCGTTTCAGCGACGGGGTTAGAGAACTATTCTGGAGGTGGTCATCCTCCTCGTTGTTGTTCTTACCGGAACCGGAAAGTTGTACTTCTGACCTCATGTTCTTGCGAGACGATGTCGAGTTATTGCGGCCTCTACTATGGCGTTCTCAAACGTTACATTCTCAACTGTTACATGGATTTGTGATGCAAAATCGCCATGACCTGCCAGACGATCAAACTGCTGCGCATGACAAATTCTCGGAGGGCTAAACAGCACTATAATCCGCACGAGTCCTGTAATGCAAGACGCGCAAGGTTCTCCCTCTCACCTGTGCTAGTCTTTCATTACAAATCCAAGTAGTAACAGTTAAGGATGTAACAGTTGAGAACACCATATCTACCCCGCGACCTTTCGGAGGACGGTTTTCCACTGGAAGGGGGTTGGAGTTGTGCCGCATCACCTGAGGACGAACCTCCACCAGACACCAAACTTCTGTTGCTACTCGGAGAGGATGAAGAAGTCGTCGATTTCGTATGATGAAAATCCGCCGAGTTGTTGTACAATTTGTCCACTGACAACCCTTTCTTCTCCCAATACTCCAACCTCGCTTCCTGACAGTCGTACCCGCCCGCCATCTTTGGACCGCGGAGGTTCGTGTCGCACTCCGGCCATTTGTCAACATAAAACTCGTTGTTGTTCTTCCGATTCTCGTCGACATAGAGGAATAGTTCCCCACCACTGAGTCTGACTTTCTTCCTGTATCCGGTTTTCATGGTAGAACCTAATATCGTCACACAGATGTCGTACATGGAAAAGGCCTTCTTCCGGTCGCAGAAGTGTTCCGGGCAGAAGTAGGACCAGAAATTCCAAGAGTGGAAGTCCCAGTACTCGGTGAAGCCCGGATTGTCGCCGTTGTAGTGGTAAAAACTTTGTAGTCGGTCGAGAAATATCCTGTGCAAAAGTATCGCACTCGTATATATGCTTGCATTACAAATTTCCTCAGCGTGAGATATAAAGTTTGTCATGCGGATTTAGGTTAGAAAAGAAATTTGTAATGCATGACTGCAATTACTACGAGTACGATACTTTTGCAATGCATAAGAAACTCAGTTGTGAGGTACGCCAGGGTCGTCGTGTTTTCGTTTTCGAGAATCTCGCTGGAGGTGTCGTTGTCGCTACTAGAACCTGCTGCCCGGCTTGATGTTTGGGGGTCGCTTTTGTTCATCTTCAGGTGGTCGCTACTAGATTTCGATTTTGAGGCAGAGGAAGCTGCCTTTCTTCCGGCGGCCGCCGAGGTTGACTCTACTAGGGCATAATCGAGGCCGACTGACTTTCTACTGATACTTGTTAACTTGTCGCTGGAGAGGAGATCATCCTCGGGAGATTCTTCTGAGCTGCTGGTGTTCTTCTTGCCATTTTGGTTTATTTCCTTCGCATTCACATTCTGATTCTGTTGTTGCACTACCAACATCTTCCGCAGTGAGTCAAGAAGCTTCAGGACTTGGTCGTGGGACGCAGAAGCAGTCTCTTGTTCATGGGAGAGAGGACCACTTCTGTTCTCTTGCCTCTTGTTCCACCCTGTTGATGTCGTGGTCGTTTTTCTTTGCAGTTCCTTTTTCAACTCTTCTATCGCCAGTTCCACTAGGCAGTAGTCGAGAATCGCTTGGATAATTTCCGAAAATTTCGTCATATCTTCTTCCGCGATTTTTTTCCGCTCCACATATGCTGTGCAAAAGTATCGCTATCGTACTCGTATAAGTGCATTACAAATTTTCTCAGCATGAGAAATGAAATTTGTAATGCGGATTTGCCTTAAGAGAGAGACTTGTAATGCATGGTTGCAATTACTACGAGTACGATACTTTTGCACAGGATACCACGTTCACGCTCCCCATGTCCAGACACTTGTAAAAAGACGGGTGGTATCGAGTGCAAATATGTCTGGGTCCTCTGGAAGAATGCAAGTTTGTCATGCTTGTCTGCCATGATTCATAAATCTGTGTTGCCTGAGCAGGAACAAAAGGGCCTGCCATGCAAGAACGCAGCTTAATATCATGCGAAAAACGAAACACGTTAATAGCAGCTCAAAAATTTGTCATGCTTGACTGCGTATTGCAGTGCGCCCACCACTTACATTTTAGCACCACAGGTTTCCAGACGACCCTGACATATTTGCAATCCATAGGTGGTCCGGCGTGATCTCCTTCCCGTCCTTCGTTTTATACAGTTGGTCCAGCTCGTTTTTCTATCCTGTGCAAAAGTATCGTACTTGTAGTAATCGCAGTCATGCAAGACAAATTTCTTTTTCAAGCTAAATCAGCATGAGAAATTCCCTTTGTCATGCCGAGCTAATTTTTATTGCAATACTACGAGTCGTGGGATACTTTTACAGTTCATATTTTCTGGGGCGCGAAGGGCAAAAACCCGGGGAAGGGGAGACCGCCATTGATCGTCCCTTGATTACGCTTATGACGGTGCACATCTCTACTCCCTCGTCCTCATTTGTATAGCATGAACGGCAATACGAACCCCAGCCAGGAGCATGCAGGTTTTCCATCACAAATTCGCACAGGATTGTATATGCTATTTGGGCTGCCCCCAAAACTTGTCATGCAAACAGTGCTCAGAGGCACAGCCTGGACTGCGTATTTTGCACGACAAATGCGGGGAAGGGGGAGTTGTGCACATTCATAGCGCTCCAGCGCGCTCGGCGGAGAAACGCTCCGGTTGCAAGCGAACTTCCACTGCTGGTCTTGCTGGCAGAAATACTTCTGTTTTTCGATCGACAGGTACTATGAACTGCAAAAGTATCGCATTCGTGTAAATGCATTACAAATTTCCTCTGCATGAGAGATAAAATTTGTAATGCGGATTTACGTTAAGAAAAAAGATTTGTAATGCATGATTGCAATACGAGTACGATACTTTTGCACAGGATAGGTACTTTTTCCCGACGATGCAGTTCATGTATCCTGAGTAAAAACGTCCCCACCCCAGAGTTGTCATGCAGATTTGCAGCTACAGAAGCATCTGTAATGCGCATCTCCATGAGAGGCATTTCTAATCGTGTTTTGAAATTTGAAATGCTGTAAACACCATGACAAAATGGGTTTCTCATGCGGCTTCCCTTGCTAACCAGTACAACACTGCAGATGGAAACTTGTCATGCACAACTCCCAAAACTTGGCGATTTGTGTTGCAGATTTACCACCTTGACTATGGGATGGGGACGTTTTTACATAGGATATCATGTGGTAGCACTTCATGCACCCCGCGCCCGTGCATTGCAAGTTGCCGCTCTCGTTGTGGCCGGCTCTGCCTAAATTGCCGCTCCCTATGGATTGCAAAAGTGTCTGGGTCTGGAAGGTTGCAACTTGTCATGCTAAAGCCGAATCATGCAAAAATCTGTGTTGCATGACTGCCAAAAGTTGTCGACTTACGACCAAGTGGGGGGGGGGAGTTTCTCATGCAGGATAGGCATGGCAGAGACCTCACAAGCTCTGTCGTGCTAGGTCCCGCATGCCAGACCTCATGGGTCATGGAAAACCTGCGTGACAAGTTTACACCCTTCCAGACCCAGACATTTTTACGGTTGATACTCCCGTCGACTTTGTCGTTGTCCGCATCGGGACCACGAGCGAAGGAACCGGTGCCGTATCGCAAGAAAAAAGCGTTACAGTTACACATTGCGTTGCAGGCCAAGCAAGACAGACAAGCTCTGTCATGCCGGATACGCATAGAAGCCTCGTTTCATAGGTATTTTCCCGTAGGATTTTTGCATTACAAGTGTTCTCTCTCATGCAGAGAAATTTGTGTTGCTGAATTGACTACAAATGTGTAACTGTAACACTTTTTCCGTGGGATATGCCGGGGTTGAAGTCTGATAGCATAATTTGAGCAAATTCTATTTCCATATTCGAATTTGATATCGATTTTCATTTAGTTTGCATACAGATGGCGAAACTTTCAAAAGCAGAAGAGTCATCACTAATATGCACGAAAGAAGTCCAATGATCATATCTATGTCTAGTGAGTCGAGCAAGTCCCTAAATCCTAAACCACCCTTTCGCACTTTACTTCGGGCTCGGGCGAGTTGTTCAACCAAATCATCATTTTTCAAACTCAAAAATCATACTCGAGAGCTGGTATTTCCACCCATCATTCGTCCCCCTGTTCCAATTATCTTTCCCGTTCTCCAAAACCCCCGCGCAGCAGAAACACCGCGGCTTGTAAATCGGGCAGTGGTGGGTCGCCGGACGGGCGTTGACCATCGCATGGAAACGATTTTCTGGCGCCCAATTGTCGAACGGGAGGTGGAGCGTTTTCGTTTCGAGTTGAAGTGTTGTTGCCGCAGTCGTAGCAGCTTCCTGCTCTTCCTCGTCCTTCATCTTGATATTGATGTCGTCAACAGAAGTAAGTCCAGCCGACGAGGCCCCTTTATTCACTTGCTGCAACTTCGTGGCCAATTCGACGTAATTTTCGCAGTAGATTTGCTCCAAAACCTCCTCCTTTGTAAAGTCCTGAAATTCCTGCGCTTGGTCCTCTTTCTCCGTCGGGTTTTTCCGGTTGATGATAATATCGTGCAGCTCCGGAAGCGAAACCTCGTTTTTCATCAACGGACCCCCGGCTTTCTGTCGGTGCGCGTAGGTAGTCCGCTCGTTCTCTAAGACCGGGATCATGTTGTTTAGGTTGTTGTTCAGGGACAGCAAAGTCGAGTTGTCTTTGGAACTACTTGGCAGGTTAGCTGCTCCGGCATCTTCTAATATCATCCTCTCGTTCGCCTCGCGCCGAGCGTCTGCGGCGGCGAAACAGGAGGGAGCACGTCGGCTGGCAGTTTTAGAAGATGAACTTACGATAGGGCAGAGCAGGTCCACGGCTCGTACTCGTTCCAACTGTGGTGCGCCAGGAGTTGTACTACTACTAGATGTTGAAGCGACCAAACAAATTTTCCCGTCCCGCATTTCCAGCGGCAATTTCTCCAGCCCGCCGACCGCGTACGTGGGGCGAAAGACAGACGTGTAGCAGCACTTGTACAAAAGGTCGCACCGGACAGTCGCGGCCTGTAGGGTGTATTTGTTCATCATATTTTCCGAAGTTCTCGCGTTAATCGTGTCTCCCGCGGCGAACGCGTTCGAGAATTCAAAACCCAACTCCGAGTCGGGGCAACAGTCGTTCAGCGAGTACAGTCGGTCCTTCGCAAATAAGCAGTGATTCCGCTTTTCCCGCTCATCATCGTCTAGTCGGTCCGGGTCCGCCCTGGCTCCCTGCAGCCACATTTTCCGTCTTGGGAGTTTCGCGAGTTCTTCGGACTTCCTGTGGTCGAGATTTTTCAGAAAGTTCCGCGCCCAGCTTTGAAATTCGTGACTTTTGTCGCCCGCGATTCTTTGCAAAACTGGTTTCGCCAAGTGGTGGAACCACCCGTGCCGATTCCCCGCGTGCTCGTTGTCCGTGTAGGGACACTATGCATTGCAAATATGTCTGGGTCTGGAAGGATGCAACTTGTGATGCTACCTTTGGACTCTAGATAAAATCTGTATTGCATGAACAGCAAGAGAGGTCCAGCGTTTGCTACGTGGAGACGGAATTTCTCATGCGGTGTGAGCATCAGAAAGCCCGTGCAGAATCTGTGATGCTAGGACATCCATCACAGACATCATGGGTCATGGAAAATATGCATGACAAGTCTCGCAATCATCCAGACCCAGACGTATTTGCATTTGATAGGCAGACCACCCGGTCGCACGTCACGGCGGAATGGACCAAGAGGGGGGAGAGTTTGAAGCGCACGAGCCCCGCCGGGTTTTTGCCAAAAAAGTCAGGGAAATTGAAGCGGTTGTACACCGCGGGAAGCACTTTTTCGTTGTACCACGCGTCGAAATGGTGGCGCTTGATGCTGCGGAGGGTGGTGTGATGTTCCTGGAGACCACTTCCCAGAGCCGCAGAAGAACCCGGGTTGGACGACGACGAAGATCCCGATGAGAGTGACTCTAACGAAGACTGAAGATCTTGAGCAAATGCTCTTGACACGACGGCGAGTTCCTGCATTTGATTCTGCTGCGGTTGCGATCTACTTGCAGGTTGAAGACCTCCTGGCGCACGAGCAGTGCCTGAAGCTACTGCTGCGCCAGAGGAAGACGAGGAGGAGGAGGGGCCCGTCGTCTATCCAGGAAAAAACACCCATCCCCATTCAATTTTTCACGCAAAACATGCATAAGCTCCTTTGTTTGTCATGCAAAAATTGGATGGGGATGGGTGTTTTTTCCTGGATATCGTCGGGACAGCTCCTGCGGGTTGTACGACGACCCCTGGTTGTTGCTGCTGTTTCCCCGTCCTATTCTGTAGTTCTTGCTGTTGACCACTCACAGCTGTAAAACCGAGGGAACGATTGGACGCGGTCTTCACACCAGCATTTTTGTTCATCATCATTTCCGCCTTCCCCTGTGCTGACGTGCTGCGCCCCCGAGGATCCTGTTGCAATAATTGCCTTTCCAATTCCGCCTTTCCCTGCGCCGACGCGCTCCGGGTCCTGGTCTGCCGCTGGGGCTGTTGTAATTGCATTTGCAATCCCAACGTGGCTGCAGAACCTGCGCCATTGTTTATCGCGAGAGTAGAGACAGAGACACTACTACTAACCTTGTTCTGCAAAGATGTCGCCCTGATGGGTAGCGAACCTCCCGACCCCGCTCCAAGAGCGACTGCGTTTGAACAGCACTGTGGGCTTATCGAATGCAAATATGTCATCTGGGTCTGAAAGAATGCTAGAGTTTGTCATGCAGATTTTGCATAACCCATAAGGTGTATGATGCATGCTCTAGCATCAGAGATTCTGTGATGGCTTTCTGATGCTCATACCACATGAGAAATGCCCTCTCCGCGTAGCAAAAATTGAGATTCTTGTTTTGTTGTTCATGCAATACAGATATTATGTAGAATCCAAATGTAGCTGCATTACAAACTGCTTCCTTCCAGACCCAGACAACATTTTTGCATTTGATAGGGCTGTGCAGGTTTTTCAACTCGCCAGTCTTCAAAAAGTGTTCAAACATGACTTCTTTCTCCTTGAAGACCAACGTTTCCTGCTGCTCCCATCTGCTTTGATACCGCTCCAGCCGGTCGCGGAAACTGCCCCCGTGCTGCATCGCGTTCCTTTCCGTCGCGAAGTGAAAAGTCAGGTCCTTCGTGACCTCGCGGACTGTTTTCGATATCTCTTTTTGCAGCTGGATGTCCGCCGTGTCGTAGCCGGCGACGTAGGGATTTTTCTCCTGATTGGTTTCCAGAAAACACAAGAAGCTGTTGAGCAGCGATTGTTTCTTCAGGGAGGGGAGATGCTGGATCGAAAGTTGGTAATTCCTCACCTCTATGAACTGCAAAAGTATCGTACTCGTATAAATGCATTACAAATTTTCTCAGCATAGGAAATAAAATTTGTAATGCTGATTTGCCTTGACAAAGAAATTTGTAATGCAAGAGCAAGACCTGCATTTATACGAGTACGATACTTTTGCACAGCATAACCTCCTGCAGCTGCTGGTAGTACCCCTTCTGGCTCAAATCTGTGTGCTTGAAAAAGGTTTCCAGATCGTGTAAGTAGGAGACCGTGTGGACCTTCAGATCCATGCAGTTCTTCAGCACGTGATAGTGGACCTTCAGCAGCTGGCAGTCCTGCGGAATCTTCATGCGGTTGTTTTGGAAGTTCTGTTTCTGCCAAAGTTTCTCTTTCCCCTCGACGACGCGAAGAAGCGCCTTGAAGTCCTTCAGCCGCCGTAACAGTTGTCGTTGAACCTCTCTGGACAGAAGCTGGCTCCTTGCGTTGAGCACGATGGGATGGTTGTTCACGTAGTTGATGTGTTGCTCGTCCTGCAGGACCCCGCTGGTCCTTTCCGCGACTCTTTCCAGGGTGATGGCCGCAATCTCGTGGTCCGCGAACATCTGTGTGATTCCGTGCAGACAGTCTTCAACTATCCTGAGTAAAACGTCCCCACCCCATAGTCAAGTTGGGAACTTAGCAACACAAATCTAGAAGTTTAGGGAGCCACGCATGACAAATTGAAGTCCGTAGTGTAGTGCAGGTTCGTAAGGACAGCAGCATCACAAATCCATGTGCTCATCCTGCTTCCAGCATTACAAATTCCAAATCACGAATAGAAAAAGAAATGCCTCTCGTCATGGGGACCCGCATTACAAATGTTTCTGTAGATGCAAATCTGCATGACAACTGTAGGGTGGGGACGTTTTAATTGCTCTGGATATCTACGACTTTTTTCTCATCCAAAATCTGTTTCAGCTCCACCTCCTGTCGGATAAAATGCTTCCCGGAGGACAAAGTTTCCACACAGTACGCTCCGGGGGGTTTGGTCACAAAAGTACAGTCCTCGTTCGCTTTACAGTTGTTCGGGCCTTGAATCGCGATCCCGGGCGCGGCGAAATCCACGCCGCAGTTGTGCTTCCCCACGTTCCACATCCCCACCATGCTGGAAAACAGCCACGACCAGGTGTCCAACCGACTACCCTGGCTGGCGGCGAAATGACTGATTTCGGACTCACATATGGCGCTCTCAACTGTTACATTCTCAACTGTTACATGAATTTGTGATGCAAGAATGGCAAAAGTGAAGGCCGCGACCTTCCGCGTCTTGCATGACAGATGTGGCACAGATTCTCAGCCTGTTTAGCATTTCGATAATTTGTCATGCGAAGCAGCTTGATCGCGTCGATTCTGATGGTAGCTCTGCATGACAGACCATGTAACAGTTGAGAACGTAACAGTTGAGAACGCCATATCACACAAAACCGGCTTCGCACCGCCCCGCTGGTTCGGGGAATGGAGGTGGGCCGGCTTGATGTCCAATTCTTCCGTCGTTTGTCCAGAGGAAAAAAAATCGCGTACTATGCGTGGAAATGAAAATGCGGCTCCTGCATGACAAAACTTTCCTTCACTCCTATTCGGCATGACAAGTAGCGGCATGCTTTAGTTTTAAATGTCGGGGCATTAGGATTTGTGATGCAATTTGTCGCAGCGTACGGGAAATTTGTGTTGCATATCGTGGAGCGCGTGGTGCAGCGAAGGGTGGGAAGAAAATTGAAAAACCAGGAAAAGTCCTCGATCAGCTCGCCCGTTCTCGGGTTGTAGCGCGGTTTGGTTTGAACGTCATGGACATGGAGGTCCTCGTCTTCGTGATCAATATTATTTGTATTTCTAGACGCTGTACTGATTTTATTTCCATTTCTCGTTCCTTCTATTTCCGCAGCGTCGTCCCGCAGAACCGCGGCTGCCGTCTCGGCCATTTTTTCCGCGTAGATATTGCCGAGAGCATCCTTATGAAGTGCCGTTTCAGAGAGTTGCGACGCTGTCGTCACCAATGGGCGATTGGATCGCTGGGGGAATAACGAATCTTCCGGTTCAAAATTGTCCATTAGCTGTGGGGAAAACTCGCTGTGGGGGAACAGGTTTTTCCACAGCTGCCGCGTCGCTTGCTTTGTCAGCCGCGTCGATTTGCGAAGTTGGTGGGACTGTTGCGCCGGGACCACGACGTTCATCTTCTTTGCAGAAGCTGTGGATTTGGAATTATTTATTCCGCCGGCGCTCAGTGTGGTTTTCAACCCACCACCCGCCCTGACGGCAGATGATGCGGCTTTCTTGTTGCTCGTCACAGAAGTAGGCGCTCCTGCTTTCGAAACTGCGGCTGCGCCTCGCTTGTTACTCGAAGCGGCTTTGGAAGCTATTTTCGGAACGACTGCTGAGGATGTTGCAGACGAAACAGCTGATGTACTCGCTTTCTTCATGGCCGTGGCACTAGTGGCCGTATTTGTACTAGTCGCGGTCCCTGTAACAACTCCTGTTGCACCAGGTACAACGACCTTCGCTGTTCCAGTTGTCCAGCCGTGC
>JACKZZ010012775.1_pt1 | contig 17957 bp, 10 predicted proteins | sample 8027871 | NCBI WGS metagenome assembly JACKZZ01 (sample SAMN15724774, study PRJNA655200) | protist metagenome | isolation source: fluorescence activated cell sorting (FACS) single amplified genomes of... | place: USA: West Boothbay Harbor, Gulf of Maine | collected 2000-07-19
TGGTGAAGTGGGGGAATACGCTGGAGAAGTAGGTGAATACGCAGGAGAAGTAGGTGAATACGCAGGAGAAGTAGGTGAATACGCAGGAGAAGTAGGACTGTACGCCGGGGACGAAGGACTGTACCCAGGCGAGACGGGACTATACCCGGGGGAAGCTCCTGGACTAAATCCAGGTGAGGCTCCAGGAGAGGCTGAAAATCCTGGACTCGAGGGGCTGCTCATGGGAGAAAAAGCACCCGCTGCGGGTGAAAACCCACCTCCCCCTGGACTAAAGGGACTCGCGGCAGAAAACCCGGGCGTACTGGCAAAGGGCGTGGCCATGGGCGTACCTGGACCCAAGAGTCCATCCGCACCGATCATGCCAAAGGCACCCCCACCCCCCGAGCCATACTCGTCGAGTCCGCTCATAATCTGGTTGATTTCCGAAGGCTCGTATTCAATGGCCTGGGACAGTTTGTGTTCATCCAGAATGAGTCCCATGTGGCCACTCCCGAGAGGCGCGAGTTGCCCCAACAGAATGTTCTCCGTCACGCCCTGGAGTGGATCACCCTCACTAAACATCGCGGCGTCCATGAGAATCTCCACCGTTTCTTCAAAAGAGCACCGGACAATCGGACCCGAGTCCACACGATTAATGCCATGACGCGTCACGGCCATGAGGTACCCACGAAAGGTCATGACGTCCGCCAGAGAGGCCAAGTGGCGATAATTGACATACGCTCCGTCGAATGAAATGACTTGTCGAATTTCATTCAGCAGCGCGCGTCTCACGGCCTCGATGCCCAAGACTTTGATAATCTCGACGATGTCATTCGAAATCGTGCGGGTAGAGTCAATCTGGGGAAAGCACAGAATCTCGAGAAGGTTCGTGCCGTCCGTATCGAGGACCCACTCGGTGGCCATGCGAAAGCCTTCGTCTTCATCCCACTCGGTCACGCGTCCTTCACGCATATAGACCTTTTTGACCCCATCAATGCCCCGGAGTTTCATCTGGGTCAACATATTTTGCTCCACTCGTTTTAAAAACACATCGTCTTCTTGACCGATCATCATTTCATTTTCATCCGAGGACTGTTGATGACTCTGGAGTTTGTCTTCTTCGTCATTCATTATGCGAATGCGCAAAATCAATCGATCGGCATTATCGTCCGTATAGATACACCCGAGATCATTGCCATACTCTTGCTCGATCTGATGCGCGATTTCTTGCATCGTGATTTTCTTATCTGCCATCATCTCCCGATTGAGCTCAATGCGCAAGAGCCACGGACTCGAGGCTTGGGGCACGTCCTCGTCGGGCATTTCATAATACTCTGTCACAAACTCATGATCTTCCTCAATGACCGTATGCTGGGGATCGGGATCATAAAAAATGGCCGTATTCGCCGCGACGTCCGCAAGGGTCGTGTATTCCAACAAGCTCTGGACTTGTTTCGCACGCTCCGAGTCATGTCGGCACTCTTGGCTAAGGTAAATCTGGAGCGAAGGGGTTTTGACCTGTTTCGCGATATTAATAATTTCTTTCAGGCGCGGAACACCTAATGTGACGTTTTTCGCACTCACGCCGGCATAATGAAACGTATTCAGCGTCATTTGGGTCGCAGGTTCGCCAATGGACTGCGCGGCGACCACGCCAACCATCTCTCCCGCCGACACCAAAGAGCTCATGAATTTGGATTCAATTTCACCCAATAGCCACTCAAAGGAAGACTCGGACAGTCGAAATTGTTTCGTCACACGTTTCGAGGCAAGTGTCGATCGAAGCAAGATTTGGAAGAGCAATGTGGCGTTCGCCTGGGCCTCCACCGAAAGTGGATCGTCCCCTTTGACAACCACGATGCGTTGACAAAGTCCAGACACGCCCTCAATGACTTGGCGAGGACTGAGATTCGTCGGTTCGTCCATTCGTATGACAAACAACTGCTGCGCGTTTTGAATCAAGCGTTTGATATTAATGGGAATCTGGACCGCATTTTCTGATTCTTGACCTTGTCCTCGACTGGCACAAATGAGCCGAAGGTTCGCTCGATCTTGCTGTAGGACATCAATTTCTTCTCGCAAGAGCTCCTGCGTTCGTGGATTCGTGCGAATGTCACGAATGACCTCAGGCTCGAGGTACAGACGATCGGGACAGTTCGGCATACTTCCAAGGTATTCGTCCGTCGGATCAAAGATATACATCTTGGCAAAGTCACGTCGATTGAGACGATGCGAATCAAATTTTTGCTTTTCGACCCAGACGGCATCCATACCGTCTTCGCCGTAGAGAAACTGAATGATTTCTCCCGAAGCATTTCGTACCGTGCCGTCGTATCGACTCATAACACTTTCCATCGCCTTTACCAGACGGCGCTGGATATATCCTGTTTCGGCCGTCTTCACGGCCGTATCAATGAGCCCTTCACGACCACCCATCGCATGAAAGAAAAATTCTTGCGGTGTCAGACCTTTCAAATAGGAATTTTCAACAAATCCTCGACTTTCTGGACCCAGGTCATCTTTTCCGAAATGCGGGAGCGTGCGGTAACTAAAACCATACGGAATACGCTTGCCTTCGACATTTTGTTGTCCAACACAGGCAATAATTTGAGAAATATTGATAAACGAACCTTTACTTCCAGATGTCACGGTGGCTTTGATGTTATTCGTCTCATCTAGACTTCCTTGGGCCTCTTTTCCCGACTGATCACGTGCAGTATTCAAAACTTTATTCACTAGTTGTTCAAACGACTCGACCATCGTTCGACCTGGCTGAGTCTCTAATTTTCCCTGCTGACCCGTCGTGACGAGATCATGCACTTGAATCTTCGCCTGGGAGATAATGTCCACAATCGTTTTAAGTGTACTCACATCAGCAATGGTGTCACTCACACCAACGGTAAAGCTTCTCGTGAGAAGCCACGAATTGACTAACTTTTGGACTTGTCCTAAAAACAGCCGTGCTTCTTCACAGCCCTTTTCTAACATCGTAGTGTGGACGATCCCACCCGCGGAGGATCCGATGGTTTTTTTATCCACAATCCCAGCCAGGAGCTCACCCCGCTGAATAATTACACGGGAATCTTTAGGGCTCAATTTCGAGAACGGTTCGTCACTCGAGTGAGTGGACGAAAACCCGATAAAATTGATTTCAGGCAAAATTAAGGAGAAGATTTGCTTGCCCGTCCAATAGGGCATGTATTTTCCCGGTTGTCCTTTCTTTGGAATTAAAATCGCAGGCGTCGGAACACGTCCATCCCAGTTGGCAATCCACATGCATAAGTTCATCACGACGTCTTTCTCGACAAACACATCACGCTTGGTAAATTTCTGCGTCCCTAATAATGAATCTTGGACAATTCCCATGACAGGTCGATTACTTTGAGGGGTAATAATGACCTTGTGGACCATCATCAGTTCTTGCGCATCCGCACGGGCATCCATAGATTGTGGCACATGAAGATTCATCTCGTCTCCATCAAAATCAGCATTATACGGCGCAGTGACGGACAAATTCAGTCGAAAGGTCGACCAGTCCAAAACTTTTACACGATGTGCCATAATCGACATCTTATGCAAGGAAGGTTGGCGATTAAAGAGCACGATGTCATCATCACGTAAATGACGCTCGACGATCCAGCCACATTTGAGTGCGATATCACTTTTGTTTTTGATGTACCTCAAATCCACTCGATTTCCGTCTTCACGAATGATGTACTTGGCACCTGGGTGTTCAAGTGGACCTCGTGCAATAAGCGCATGCATCGACGCCATATTAAACGGCGTAACACGTTCTGGTACGGTTAAATTCATCGCAATAGACCGAGGACAACCGACTTGATCAATTTCGAGATTCGGATCAGCCGTAATAACCGTACGTGCAGAGAAATCCACACGTTTTCCCATCAGATTACCACGAATACGACCTTCTTTTCCTCTCAGGCGTTGACGAATGGTCTTTAGTGGTTTACCTGATCGTTGTTGGGCTTGAGGCTGTCCTGCCTGTTCATTATCAATAAAGGTGGACAAGTGAAACTGCAAGAGTTGTTCAAATTGCTCAATAATGTGGCTCGGCTCACCCTTGCGAACACAATTTAATAACGCGAGATTAGCCTTGACGATGGACGCAAGATTGTGCGTCAGATCATCTTCCCCTCGAGCCATGCCATCAATTTGAACCGACGGTCGAACGTGGGGAGGTGGCACTGGTACGAGGGTCAAGATGAGCCAATCTGGTCGAGCCCATCGTGGATTAAGACCCAAAGCAAGGCAGTCTTCATCAGAAATATTTTTAAAAATCGAGTGCACCTTTGCTGCGGGTAGATTCTGCTTTCGATCGCCAGATCCTGGTACGTCCTCCATTTGTTCGGGGAATTCGACCAAAATTTTCAATCCGTCTTTACGATACGTGGGCTGAAGCCCCCCACAACCACCATGACCTCCTTCCTTTGCTTTGTGATCGTCTTGAAGTCCACCTTGAAGACCGATATTCAGTTCTTCTCTCATTTTTTCCATATCTGCCTCTTCACCATATTCACACATGCTTTTGTTTCGACATAACTCGTACATCATTTTTAATCGCTTTTTACCATTCTTCTGTCGCATCGCTGCACGATAACGATGATCCCGATCATCAGACAAAACTTTGGAGCAGTGGAAACATATACACCTCAGAATCTTTAGACATTCACTCATAAATCCAATATGAAACATCGGTCGAGCTAGTTCAATGTGTCCAAAGTGCCCCGGACAGTCATTGACTTTACCCCCAGAGCCACTGTAGGTACAGTCACATGTTTTACATCGTGCTCGAAAATCGCATGTGCCCATTCTTGGATCCCCAATACCACCAATGAGAGGTTGGCCGTTCAGAAACGTCTCTGGTCGAGAAATACCGTCAGGGATTAATTTTTCATTGACTTTGATTTGTTTCGTCACAGACATGGCTCTCACTTCTTCTGGGGAAAAGACACCAAATTGGCAATAACTCACGCGACGTAATCGTGCTGAAGAGTAAGAAAATTGCTCACTCGCCATACTTCTTCTTCTTCACTACGCGCGCTCTATTGATGATGTATGCTTCTACTGCGTTTCAATGTTTAATTGTTGGAGGTGTCGCGAGACCAACAATTAAAAATGAAAAGTGAATTATTATCGCTGCAGATAGTTTTTTTCTTGGCAACCCAAAAGCCAGCAAAAGTTGTTGGAGAAATAAGTTTCATTGGACGGCCGATCACCGCAAATCACTGGTCGCCTTGCTGTCATGTGATTGGCTATTATTATTTATAGAGGTATTTATCGCTAATATGATTGGTTACTGAATTTAAACTTGGGATCCCCAATGGACTGGGATCTGGACTGGGATCCCAATTTCAAAACCTGGTCCAAACTTGGATTAGAATCTTTCAGTGACCATGTTTACCGGAGGAGACCAGCCATCGCTACAGGGATCACTCGCAGCACTGCAAAAGAAAGTTCTCAGACCCACTAGCCAAAATCCAAGCATGCGTGCTTTAAACACAGAAGATGATCCGAATTTGATTTTTGGACAATTGTTCAAACGTTCGTCCGCTTTTCATACCTGGAAAACTCGCTCGTGCTATTTAAACTACCATCGCTTCCAATTATATAATCTAAAGGGCATTCTCAAAAGCGACTATGATTTTTCCGATCAAAAGCATGGCCGTATTTGCATCAAAGTCTGTATCGGCTGCACACCTTTTGGGTTCTGCTTGAGCTTTAAGGATGAAAAATTGATCTTTTGTGCCAAGAATGAAAAAGATCAAAAACGATGGATCGATGGATTCGTGATTCACTGTCATGCGCAAATCGATCAGGCTTTTGTCGCCCTAGCTACTGATAAAACGGGCGTTCGACTTGGACGTTTGCGTCTAGGGGATCATCACCAAGCAACGCCCACATTTGATGAAGATGCTCACAAAGAACAACATGAACGGCATATGATGGCAGCGAGGGATAATATTACTAATGTTGATGGCGAATTCAATGATGCAACGGTATTTGAACAAGACAAATATCAGTTTGATTACGGCCCATTGAAAGAAACGTACTCGAAAATCACTTTTCCCTCAGCACTTGCAAATGGTGATGTATTAGTGGGCATTGGCCCGATGGTTCGCCGAGTCAATTTTACCGAGGAACGAATTTTGTCCGTGGCGTTTTACATTGAGTTCGTAGAAGCTCAGGCTCATTTCAACCAGCCACAGCATCAACAGTATCAAAATCAAACCTCAGAGCAATTATTTCGTGACCAGACGTTCTATTTCAATTTGATCAAAAGTCCCTTTCGCAAGACATTCGTAATTTCGTGTCGCAAGCGCACGTCAAAGTCTATGGTTTTGGCCATTCTCATAGACGAGCTCTCAATACGCATTCCATATCATCCAGCACTGGAGGAAATTCGAGGGTTTATTGAAAAATCTCTGAAAAAAGGGCAATCGATGGTCATGACCTGCAATGCCGATAATATCTTTCAATTCCGATATTGTGGGGAAACATATCCACCGATTTCGTCGTCAGAACTATGTCAAGCAGTACAAGGTATATTTTTCGATTTGGATTCGATCCAGCAAGAAGCCAAACGCGGATTAATCGATCGCCTGCCAAGTATTCTTTTCGAGTCATTCTCGTGCAACAAATTATCATCCTCATCCTCACTAGATTATGAACAATGCGAGCCACAACACCGCCTCAGGTGTAATAGTTTGGAAAGTCAAGACAATGATGAATATGCGGAAGAAATATTAGATGAAATCGAAGAACAAGAACAAGAATATCGGCGCAAAGAATCATGCAGTTTCATCGCACGTGTCGGAGCGATTATCGATATAGATTCGGGTATTCATTTTCCTGGAAATTTGTCTGATAGTGAAGCATTGATTGGAACATGGACACGTCCTTCATCATCAAAATTTTCAAACGCATCCGAGGTTCCTTCTTCTGAGAAGCATGTGGAATATACAGTTGGATTATATGTGGATGCTAATAACATGTGTGAATACTTGTTGCGATACAAAGGTAAATACCCAACGAAGTTCAAAGGATAATTTCATCTCACTCTGGTCCATTGCGATGTTGAACGACTACCATAGGTCTTTCACTGGGAAGTTTATTTTTGGACCCTCAATTCTTTAGCGACTTCATCTCCAGCTTGTTTTATAAGACACTTGTGATTCGCTTTGCTGAATCGACGAATGTTGATCAATTTATTCAGTCTCTCTCGACGGACTTGGTCCATCGAACCAATTTTCCATCTTCAGATAAACAAGATCTCGAGTGCATGAAATCGGTGTTGGGGAATTTAACTCCCAACGCTTCATTTTCATCAAAAGACGAGATTCATTTTGGAATACTGAACAATGGTCAAGTACGAGTGTGGCTACTATATGGAGTGTCCAAGCAATATTATCCACAGGAAATTTCATCCTTGCCATTAAGTCATCATTTCGCTCTGGCATTACAGAATATTTATTTCGGCTATAATCCTATTGCACTCACGGGCAGGACGCATTTATTTCAGCGCATTCCACAAATTCTGGACGAAGCCAAGGATGACCTTGTCCATACGTATTTGGATGAAATCAAGATGTTGAAAGAAAATTACAATCGTCAAGCGCCTGGAACGAAAGTAAAGGTCGGATACTTCTTGCTCCAAAATCCTCTCATCAAGGGAAGGTTGCCAAAAAAAGATTGGAGTAAACGCTGGTGTCGCTTAGACGGACATCATTTTAGCTACTTTAATTACAAATTGAAACGCAAACCTCGCGCGGTATTGGACTTGCTTCATTGCGCCGTACAGGACATCAGCAGCTGTGTCAGTCCGCTCGACTCCTCTACTCCTGTGATCACGATCGCCATTACTGACGAAGGAGGAAATGAACTCATCTTACTACGAACGGAAAGTATCTACGAAGGAGAAAGTTGGATGGAAGCACTTTCTGGAGCATGTGAAAGTAAAGCACTCCAACCACGGCAGATGCCCAAAACACCTCACAAAGGACTGAGAAAAGGTGCCAGATCAAGGTCGTCTACCCATCAGAATACACTAAAAGACAGATCTGAGTCGCCGATTATGAGGAGCCTCAAGAAAAGAAAATCAATGCGGTCAAAGCGATCTCTTTCCTATTCACCATCTCCATTATCCAGAACAACACCCGGTCGGACGAAATTGCCCGAGGAGGAACGAGCGCAGCGAATGACGCTATGGCGATGGATTCAGGAAGATCCAAAACATCTGGTTATTCTTGGCTTATCGGCTGCATTGGTTTGGCTCATTTCGAAACAGGATGGTGTCTATGCCACGTCACCAGAGAACAGGTATTGTATGGCGCCTTGATCAAGAAAGGTGATGATGACCCACATTGTCGATCAAAAGTCGTTACAAATTTTTTTTACATCTCGAATTGATTGAACATGGAAAGCATTTCACCCAACCAAGATATTCTTGTCGAGCGCATCGAAAAATGTATTACCCTCACGAATGGTATTGAACTGGATTTATCAGACTGTGACTTGTCTGACGTGCCACAAAAAGTTCTCGAGCTCGCCTACAGTGATCATATTTGCAGTCTGAGTTTACGCAACAATCAATTGACAAACTTGCCCGCGTCCTTCGTCGAGTCCTTTTCGTCTCTCAAGAGGTTAAACCTGAGTTCCAATCAACTCGAGAACCTGCCGCATAATTTTGGACAATTGAAAGCTCTCGAGAAATGTTACTTACAAGACAACCAACTGACCAAGCTTCCCGAAAGTATGTATCGCTTGACCAAGCTAAAAGAACTGTATCTGCAGCACAATCGCCTGTGCACTCTTGACTCGTCCATGTCCAATTGTCAAGCGTTAGAAAAGCTTCATCTTGCGCATAACAATATTGAACACATCCCGGCGGAGTTTGAGAAATGTACAGCCCTGGTGATTGTAGATTTGACGGGCAACACAATCGCGTTTGCCCCCGAGCGATTTCGCCGCCTGCATGATTATCATTCCATTTTACATTCCAAAGAGCGACGTCGAGAATTGATTCAACGGGCTCTTAAAGTACGTCATTCCGTCACAAAGATGCTACAGCGGCATCAGAATCCAGCCTTACCGCTTTCGACAACGACCTATCTAGAGTCTACTTCGGTGGAGAAAAAGTAAATCGATCGATGTATGGCAGATAAGTCCAATATACGTATATCGATGATCATACGCAATCATTTGAAAAGAACACTCACGATCTTGAGGCCAAAGTTTGTAGACTGGGTTCAAGATTTTTGAATCCAGATTCTCTACAGTGTATGCCCAACGAACAACTCATGCTGAACAGGGCATGATGCCAAATACCTAATAACCGGGACAATTGATTAGTTTGGAAACCTTCCACATGGACGTAATCGCGCAAATTTGGTTCCAAGAGATCTCTTGGACGAAATTGACATGATGAGATCTATGGCGATAGATTTGAAAACCTTGCATTTTTAATTATCAGACTCTCGGCGGGTCGACCGGTAAACTCGACCGGTAAATTCGGAACGACACATATACTAAATACTATATCAATCGGTTAGTCAAAATCAGTCCACATTTGTAATTGTATTTAGTAAATGGCCCGGACCAGATTGGATCTGAAAACCAACGACTAAATATTATATCAATCGGATGGGGAAAATAACCCCACTTTTGTAATTGTATTTAGTAAATGGCCCCAACCCAATTTGATGTGCAGCCAGGCCTTTTGCGCGCGGCGACGAATCATTGCGCATTCTAGTACGACATCCAGGGTCTTCATGACGACACCTCCAGACCTCGAGAGTACACAAAATCCACTCGTCGAGTTGATTGAACTCTTATCAGATCCACGCGTCGATGTACGTCAACAAGCAACGGCCCTCGTGTGCTCCCTCAGTGCATCCGAACTCGAGTCAGAGCAACTCATCGAAGGAGGCGTCATCCCGCCCTTGTGCCGTCTCACGAGTGACGTTCGTCCCGTGGCCGAAGACGCGATCAAGTCCCTGATCAATCTCACGGCATCGGATCCCCAAGCGATTGAACTCGCAGTAACGCATGACATTGTCTCGCGTCTCCAAAATCAACTGACTAGTAACGAGTGGACCTTACGCGACCTGAGTCTCATGCTTCTCGCGAATGTCTCGCTCTCGATGGCCGGCGCAGAGAGCCTCGTGGATCGCCAGGTCTTTCTACAGACCCTCACGACGTGGTTTATGCAACTTGGTCCAGAACCCTCAGGGGTGTCCGATGCGGGGGAGCCCCAGTGGGACGACGAGGTGCAGTACGTGGCCAACGTCTTTGCGAATGTCACACAACTCAAGGCCGGGCGAGACTTTCTTCTTCAAAAACGTGCGGGAGAGACACTCATCGAGCTCCTCGTGTCCCAGTTTCACTCACCGAATGTCGTGCGACGCCGAGGATTGGCGAATATGGTGAAAAATTTGTGTTTTGAAACACACTTGCATGCCTATCTCATGACCGAGTTGGATGTACTGAACTTGATTTTATTTCGCTTAGCCGGACCGGAGGACTTGTCCGACGACGATCGAGAGGGCATGAATCCACTCATCACGCGCCTCGGGCGACGCAAAACCCGGGAACGGGACACCGTCGTGCGACTCGCGCTCGTCGATGCGCTCTTGCTCTTGTGCGTGAGTCAGAAAGGACGCGTGGTTCTGAGACAGGCCAAGGCCTATCCGATCATCCGAGACGCGCATGTCGTGGAACACGATGACGTGATTTCGGGTCAAATGTATCAACTCGTGGACTATCTCATGCGAGATGAGGAGGGTGAAGAGCCGGACTGGAATGACATTCGAGCTAAGGCCTATTCAGAAGAAGCACGGGAAGAAAAGTCCGGACAAGAACAACCAGAAAGGGAACTAGAAGAAACGGAGGATCCTCGTCGACCAAAACTGAAGAAAAATCCTCCTCCAAAGGTCATTGTACAAGCAAGTGCGCGCAGTACGCACAGCAAAGGAGAAGACGAGGTCGCGGAAGAAGATATTTCAGAAGAACTTGCCCAAGGATTAGCAGATCTAATTTGTTCTTCAAGTGATGAAGAAGAAGATTGACTTTGAGATTCTGACCATAAATTATTATTGACGCTGTCGACTCGTATTTACTCTTTGATGACTTATGTTGACGATTTCCACGGGCAATGATAGACACACATACACAAATGTAAAGGATATTTTATATATAAAAGGTATTGATGATCAAATACAAGCAATATTCATATCTACTCTAATCTATCATCATCATGAGGTAACATTGATTGTATCAGTAGCTGCAGCAGTGTGGATTAAAACGTTGGTTTATCGAGATGAATGACGGCCACGCTCAAGTACTTTTCTTTATTGAATTTTCGATTCACGGCGTTCAATTTACTCATTTTTCCAATTTCATGAAACGAACTCCAGATGATTTGTTTGATTTCTTGAATACATGGTTCCAAACACGCGAGATTATACTTGGTATGATATTCTAAAGTCGTGTGCCAAAATGGTTGCTCATTCAGTTGGTTTCGCGCGATGAATACTGCGGAGGCTGCGATTTGAGACGGGAGAAATTTAATCATTTTGTATTCCTGGAGCGTTCGGTCGACAATGTAGTTGGCAAAATATTCCGTTTCTTTACTCGTCGAGCCAGAGGCCTTGATAAAGCGCATGAGGAACTGGTACACCGTGGGACAGGCCACTCGATAGCCAAGTTGTTTAAGTAGCGCCTCTTCACATTCAAAGACTTCTTCAGACCCGTAGGCATTATCCGTAATTCGTACAAAATCAAACACGTCGGGAGGGTAAATTTCTTCATATTTCGAGGCCACGAACATGCAGGTAATGCCAACGAGCTGGAGGCGATGGCGAGGGACTTTCAGATCCTTCGAAAGATATCGATCGAGAAGATTAATTGTGATGTACAGGGTTTGAGGCTCAAGTCGAAATTTTGCATGCACATCCACCAGCCAATCAATCAAAATAGCACGCATTTTACTATTGATATCTAATTGATTCGCCATGTAGTTGGGTTCACAGGTAAATGTTTTTTCCATCACGAGAAAGTTATTGCAAATATCCTCTGCATATTTCCACACACTGTTCGCATCGTCTTGATTTTGAGAATCGATGTCGTGCTGCATCTTGCTCTGGGCCAAATCCATGATTTCCATGTCATTGGAGATACACATGGGGGACGTGGATTTTCGACCCTTGATCATGGAACTATTGGCCGAGGATGATTTTGCAACTTGTTGAGGAGGCGGGGATAGCATCGTAGTCGGAGCCGCTTTGCGCAAGACTCGGTTTTTAGAAGCCGCGAGAGCTGATTTTTTACATCCAACTTTGTCATGATTCAAAGTCACGTTGGTATTCGCATTGGATTGTCGATTGGTCACGTCACCTAAAGCAGATCTTCGCGCACCACCCAGACCTTGCTTTGCTTTGACACCTTTTTGAAGTGGTTGGGTTTGTTTATCATTTAAGATAGTGAATGAGGATGGTTTATTAACATTCTATGATCATGTGAAAGAAGATGAATGAATCGTCATGGGGTTAAATTTTCGATCAGACAGAAGGGCTCGACGTACCTTGGTAGATCGAGTGACACTTCGAGTCATCGGTCGAGAATTTTCATCTGCGAATTGAGAGATGGTTGACATGATGAGATTGAAATATATTTGATGCTTGAGGAAAAGAGAGGCGGAGGAATGAGTAAATGAGATCAATGGATAGAAAAGGGTGGAATAGAGAGAGAGAGATGGACGTCGAGGGAATCAATTCAAGTTAGTATTCAGAATAAAGAAATAATTATGAAGATCGATTCGTGTGCTGTTCGACGGATGAGCAGATCATAAAAAAAATCCTCAAAACAATTTTTATGCCCTTTGACTGACCCGAAGAGAGCACAAGATATCTTTCGTTTCCGAAAAAGATTTCATTCGATTAAAGTATACTTGGACCCTCCGACGACCTTTACGGATTAAAATTTGAAATGCGGAAAAATGGGGGGAACAGTTTTAACCGCGAAAAGGGGAATTATTCTGTCCTTTTGATCGATTCGCGTCTGTTATAGATGGAAGAGAAAAAGAAAAAGACAAAATCAGCCGATTTCCCAAGCCATAGATCACTGGGGTTAACCTATCGTATGAAGACAAAATAATTCATTTTCCAGAGGGCCCACGCGGAGGACGTCTGCAGTTAACTTGTATGGCTTTTACTTGAAGATGCATCACCACATACAAATATCAAGTGAATTATCACATTATTTTTCTTTTTTGCAAATTGCAAGCAATTGCGAATAGATTGCGAACTTTGCTCGTACCGAACGACCACGCGAATAAAAATAAAGTATATTCGTCATCATGTCCAGTATGAATTTAAGTCGTGAGCAACAGAACGAGCTTTTATTTTGTGGATTCAATCAAGATAATGGTAAGAAGAAGAGGAGGAGATTTGTGATAGAAATGTGGATGATATTCATTATTGTCAACACTACTAGGATGCTTTGCATGTGGCACAGATTCAGGATTCCGAATATATAACTGTGACCCATTTAAAGAAACATTTCGAAGAGGTGCGTGTATCGTGATTGTTTATCTCAAATTTTGAGATGATCATATAACACGGTAATTAGATTTCTCCAACGGCGGAATTGGTATTGTGGAAATGCTTTTTCGATGCAATATATTAGCTATTGTTGGAGGAGGACGCAATCCGCGATACCCTCCAAATAAAGTCATGATATGGGATGATCATCAAAGTCGAAATATTGGTGAATTAAGTTTTCGAAGTGAGGTCAAAGCGGTGCGATTAAGAAGAGACCGGTTAGTGAAATTTTATTCCTCATCAGATTGAGAGCTAAAATGCGATTATTAGTGTGGTGGTCGTGCTTCAAAATAAAATCTACGTGTACAATTTTGCAGATTTAAAACTTGTGGATCACATCGAAACGATTGCTAATCCTAGAGGCCTGTGCGCCTTATGTCCAAACTCATCGAATACGGTATTAGCATGCCCAGGTGTGAGTAGAGGAACGATTCGAGTGGAGCTCTATGACATTCGCAAAACGACCTTAATTCCTGCGCATGAAGCAGATTTAGCCCAAATTTGTCTGAATCTCGAAGGCACTAAGATAGCCACTGCTTCTGACAAAGGTACTTTATTACGCGTATTTGATACTCAAAGTGGACAGTTATTGCAAGAACTTCGACGTGGTGCAGATCGGGCCGAAATCTACAGTATTGCCTTCAGTCCACAATCACAATTTATTGCTTGTTCGAGTGATAAATGTACCGTGCATATTTTTACACTGGATCCTGAAGCCACACATTCGAGTGCATCATCAAGAGAGGGACCTCCTGCCATTCATGATCTCACGAGTCAGACAAATACAAGGACCGGAGGAGGAAGACATAAAGAAGATCTAGAAGATGATGGGTCTGGTAATTCCAAATCGAGGTAGGTCTATTATTTGCCAGGTTTGAAGATGGAAAACTAATCCTTTCTTCAATGGTAGTTTTTCTTTCATGAGAGGATTTCTTCCGAAATATTTTAGCTCGGAATGGAGCTTTGCACAATTCCGAGTTCCTGAAACGAGAACGATCTGTGCGTTTGGTAATGATAAAAACACAATCGTTGGTACGTCATGATCCAAAGGTTCTATAGTGATTTACCCGAAACTCAATATTCATTGATTTATCAACGTCCTAGTCGTCGGTGCGGATGGATCATTTTACAAAGCGACGTTTGATGTCAATGGTGAATGTGAAAAAAAATCATATTCTAAATTCATTCAATCCGAAGAGGATGAATAGCAAGTCGAGCACATGCTTTAATCTTCACTTACCGTATTGTCCTTGTATAAATTTATCTGATATAATCAATTCATCTCCAAAATCAGAATGGGTCCACGTCTTCTAGTGTTCCTCCCCCTACAAGTGATAGGGTTCACCTTCCACAGCACATGGTTATTTTGTAGTGTTTCTGAATGTCCTGGCCCATGCGCATCAGGATCAGCTGCGTACATTTCAGCATATCGGATGCCCATCTGATTTGATCCAAGGAAAATACTGGTTACGTCAATGTCAATGTCGAAATATCTCCAACATACTTAGACTTCTTGTTCATGCCCCTGGGGAATGGTCTTTCTGTACTCAAGATCATGTCCGCAAACGCCCTAGGGTCTGACTTTAGGGCCCCTTGAAAATGAACAGCACTGTAACAGTTTACATGAAATCCTCTTCCACATTTTGTGCAACCATATATCGTCTTCTTTTTTATTCCACGCAACAAGCAAAAATGACAATGAATTCCGGTTTTGTTGATGGTTTCAATGAGTAAATGTCCATCGGAATCACCCACGGTTCCTATCACGTTTTCCATCGAATCAGAGTTCTCTTTTTCAGAAGCTGTGCGTCTCTTTCGTTTAGACCTGTGGGGCATCACAAGGCTTTCACATATTGACCTTTTGAAACTACCAAAATCCAATACATTGGATCCATCATCAATAACTTGATGTAATGCAAAAGCCTGCAACGCTGCTAAATCCATAATGAATGTGAACATACTCATGTGTAGTCGTTGCTCCTTTCGGCGTGTAGGATTTGTTGCTCCCCTTTGATCCATTCGATCAACTGAGTTCATAAACATATTGTAAGCTGCGATAATGGCTGGAACCATGAATATACTACGATGTAGTGATTCGTTTCCGGTCCACCTTTCAATTGGCGCAAGACCATGAACACAGCGTTTTGCTTCATCATCATACATATCTAAAATTGCTGTACTTGGTGTATCACATAAATCATTGGTATAAAATACTACAACTTTGGTATCCTTCCATACAATATACCCAGCTTTCTCCGCAACCAATTCGGTAGGTGCAACAAACGCAGATCTTTCACTGGAAGGCTTCTTCCTTTGTTCTGCTGCGTGTTTCCTTTTCAGCACATCTAAGTTAGGTGTTTTGTTATACGCGCGAATCAGTTTCCAGCTTCCCCTCGGGGCATCTTTCAGCATTGAGATACCTTGCGTAAGGTTGGGTCGATTAGTTGCATCTACATTCGTGAACTTCACAGTACCGCACAATCGGGCTTCACCGTCCGTTATTCTTTTGAGTTCGCTCGCCAATGTGTGTCTTGTGTAGAAGTTATCACAAAAGAATACTCTTTTTCCTGATGGGTCTCGCGCGATCTTTGTTTGTTGTGCCATTTGCAAAATCCATAAAGCCGACGGCGATCCTTCATCAACCATATTAGACTCTCGTAAGAAGTCATTATACGGAGTCCTCATCTCTCGAAACACACGGCAAAACGACACGGGTCCATTTTCATTACAATAGTTTCCGGATCTATTGTCAACAATACTTGATATGTACGCATTTTTTGTTCCAACCAACGCATAGAATCGAACAGCATACTTGTCAGGTTTGCTGGGCATGTGCGATCTCGCTTTTGACCTACATTTCGTCGTTACACTCGCCTCGTCTAAGGCACTCGTACCAGTTGGAACTGCAAGCTGAGATATATTTTTTTGAAAATGTTCCAGTAATTTGCGCGAATGCCACAGTGGATCGGCAGAAGCCTCGTCGTGATTGTAGCTTTCCGGGTCCCGTAGATCAATATTCGCACGAATGTTCATAAAGTCATCCCTTGACATTGTTCTTTTGAAATCCTCGTGACCCGTAAACATTTCTGTTTTCCAATAATATGAGATATCATTCAATTGAACAATTGACATCGCCATTTCTAATCCTACATAAGCTAGAAATTTGTTTTCATTGACTTCTTTCAATCCCTTGTTCTTGAAATTGTAGTTTGTCCAAGTTCTGATAGCATTCATGAATGAATTTGTTACAAACAACCGAAAAAGCCCCAATGAACCTTGGTCTTTGAATGCCTTTCGTATTTTTGATTCTTGAAGAAGTTTCAACGATGAATTCTCTACCAATAAGCGCAAATATGGATTCTCATTATGAACAATACCAGGATCTTCGTCGTTCACAGTCCAATCTTGCGTTTGCTGTAGCATCTTATCCACTATTTCATCCATTTCTTCAAGTCAGGTATCGTTTGAATCCATTTTTTCTGATTGAGTGAATAAATATTAAACGAAGGCGGTACCTGGGCGGTACCTCAAATCTGCACTAGAGTGTACTTGTAGACGAAAAACGAATGGCCGAAATCAGTCAAATGACATATATGTCATCTATTGCACCCAGTGATTCGAGAGCCAATCAGCATTAAGTACGAAGGCTGCGTCGCCACTTTTCCACCGGCAGTGGCCAATCAAATCCTTTCTTCAAATGATTTATGTGCCATTTGAATGTATAGTCTGAAAGGGTTAAATAACGACCGTTAGCACAATGTAGGAGGTAGAGGATAAGCAAGACGAATTACGACAACGACACCATAACGATCTGGATTTTCAAGCGATCTTCTTTTCGTACTGCTTCTTTGCCTAGTCCAATTTACAATTTCCCCCAGCCATTCGAACTCGAAAAGCCGATTAGAAAAATGGGTCGAACGCACCATTATATTTCTGAAAAAGGAGGAAAGAACATTTTACGGTATCAATACAGTGCCGCAGATCACTCGCTTCTGTATAATCATCTCATTTCACCCTTTGCGCAATGGATTGTCAATACGCTCTTACCGGAATGGCTCGCGCCGAATACCATCACGATCTCAGGACTGGCGCTCGTTGCATCATCACATTGGCTCATGTTTTTTTATGCGCCAAATATGGATGAAGAAGTTCCTCGATGGGTCTATTTCTGGTCTGGTCTGGCTCTCCTTACGTATCAAGTCCTCGATGTAGCGGATGGAAAGCAGGCACGTAAGACAGGAAATGCCTCTCCATTAGGATTATTATTCGATCATGGATGTGATGCTCTCAATTGCGTCTTAAGTGCCTGCACGATGGCCACGACAATGCTCATGGGAGGAAGTTATATGTCCATCGCAATCG
>JACKZZ010020105.1_pt1 | contig 17951 bp, 26 predicted proteins | sample 8027871 | NCBI WGS metagenome assembly JACKZZ01 (sample SAMN15724774, study PRJNA655200) | protist metagenome | isolation source: fluorescence activated cell sorting (FACS) single amplified genomes of... | place: USA: West Boothbay Harbor, Gulf of Maine | collected 2000-07-19
GCGACATAAAGACATTAACGATATGATTATAGCAGGGTTGACAAAGACCGAAGTTTATGATATTCTAAATAGAAACACTTACTCAAAACTTTCTGCATTAACAAAATTAAACGAATATAAAAAGGTATAGGGGGATACAAATGGTTGAAACAATAAATGTTGTAAAAAGAAATGGTCGTGGTAAAGAACCATTAAACATTGAAAAGATACATGAAATGGTTGAGTATGCATGTGAAGATATAAGTGGTGTATCATCTTCCCAAGTAGAAATGACTAGTGGCCTTCAATTTACTGATGGCATTACAACAGACGATATTCAACATATCCTTATCAAATCAGCAGCAGATTTAATTTCTTTAGATAATCCTAACTATCAATATGTTGCGGCAAGATTATTACTTTACGGACTGAGAAAACAAGTCATTGGAAGACTTTGGGACCATCCACATATATTTGACCATGTTAAGACAGCTGTAGATAAAGGTGTTTACGATAAACAAATTTTAGAAAAGTATCAAAGAAAAGATTTTGATAGAATGGAAAATTGGATTACCCACGAAAGAGATTATACTTTCACATATGCTGGGTTAAGACAAGTAATAGACAAATATTTAGTACAAGATAGATCAAGTGGCGATGTATTTGAAACTCCGCAATTTATGTATATGTTAATCAGTGCCACAATGTTTGCTGATTATCCAAAAGAAAAGAGAATGACTTATGTTAAAAAATATTATGACGCAATTTCACAATTTAAAATTAATATTCCTACGCCAGTTATGGCGGGTGTTAGAACTCCTCTCAAACAGTATGCAAGTTGTGTTCTGGTTGATACTGATGACACTTTACCTAGCATTTTTTCTAGTGATATGGCTATTGGACGTTACGTTGCGCAAAGGGCTGGAATTGGTATTAATGCTGGTAGAATACGAGGCATCAATGCGAGGATACGAGGAGGTGAAGTACAACACACCGGTGTTATTCCTTTCCTTAAAAAGTTTGAGGCAACAGTTAAGTGCTGCACTCAAAACGGAGTTAGGGGCGGTTCGGCTACTGTTCACTTCCCTATTTGGCACCAAGAGATAGAAGACATTATTGTTTTAAAGAACAACAAAGGTAGTGAAGATAATAGAGTTAGAAAATTAGATTACTCAATACAAATATCAAAAATATTTTATGAAAGATTTATACAAGAAGAAGAAATAACTTTATTCTCACCACATGAAGTACCAGAGCTATATGAAGCTTGGGGTACACCAGAGTTTGATGATCTGTACTTAAAAGCAGAAAGAAAAATTAGTATTAAGAAAAAGAAAGTAAGTGCGCAAGAATTATTTTTTGCTATTCTAAAAGAAAGAGCAGAAACAGGTAGAATTTATATAATGAATATAGATCACTGTAACTCTCACTCATCATTTAAAGATATTATTAGAATGTCAAATTTATGCCAAGAGATCACACTTCCTACTGATCCAATCCAACATATAGATGGCGAAGGTGAGATTGCCCTTTGTATTCTATCAGCTATCAATGTTGGAAAGATAGAGGAACTAGATGAACTAGAAGAACTATGCGATCTAGCTGTTAGAAGTTTAGACGAAATAATAGATCATCAAAAGTATCCAGTAATGGCAGCAGAAATATCTACAAAGGCTAGAAGAAGTTTAGGTATAGGTTATATTGGTCTTGCCCATTATCTAGCAAAACAAGGATATTCTTACGAACAAAAATTAGGTTGGCGTCAAGTTGATAAATTAACAGAGGCGTTTCAATTTTATCTATTAAAGGCAAGTAATGATCTAGCAAAAGAAAAAGGTCCTTGTGAATACTTTAATAGAACAAAATATTCTGATGGTATCTTACCAATAGACACTTACAAGAAGGAGGTAGACGAGGTTGTAACCAGAAATCTATCTTATGATTGGGAGTGGATTAGGAAAGAAATTAAAGAGCACGGACTTAGACATAGCACACTCTCTGCTCAAATGCCATCAGAATCTTCTAGTGTGGTTTCTAATGCTACTAACGGTATTGAACCACCTAGAGATTATTTAAGTGTTAAAAAAAGTAAGAAAGGTCCATTGAAACAAGTGGTACCTGACTACAAAAAATTAAAAGGTAAATATACTTTACTATGGGATATGAAATCAAATGAAGGTTATATCAATGTAGTGGCTGTAATGCAGAAGTATTTTGACCAAGCAATAAGTGGTAACTGGTCATACAATCCAGATCACTTTGAAGAAAACCAAGTACCATTGTCAGCAATGGCACAAGATTTATTAACGACATATAGATTAGGTTGGAAGACTTCTTATTATCAAAATACATATGACGCTAAGAAAGATATTGACGAACCAGCCCACCCTATTGGGTTTGTAGATAATGTACCAGAAGGACTAACTAACGAAGATGAGGATCCAGAGAACTGTGATTCTTGTACAATTTAAGAAAGTATAAATAAAACGCTATGGGAAAATCAGTTTTTAATAAAGGGAAAAGTATCAACTTTTTAAAGCAACCAATGTTCTTTGGAGAGGACCTGGCTGTACAAAGATATGACTCAATGAAGTATCCTATCTTTGATAAGCTAACTCAACAACAACTTGGTTATTTTTGGAGACCTGAAGAAGTGTCTTTACAAAAAGATAGAAACGATTACCAAGAATTAAGACCAGAACAAAAAGACATATTCACTTCTAACTTAAAGTATCAAACAATGTTGGATAGTGTACAAGGTCGTGGTCCATGTTTAGCATTTTTACCATTTTGTTCTTTACCAGAACTAGAAGGTTGTATAGTAACATGGGACTTTATGGAAACAATCCATAGTAGGTCTTATACATACATTATTAAAAACTTGTACTCTGACCCTAGTGAAGTATTTGATACTATTATTAAAGATGAGAAGATAGAGAAAAGAGCTAAAGCAGTTACTGAATGTTATGATGATTTAATACTTACAGGTCACAAATGGCATTTAGATAAGAGTAAAGTTGATGAGTATGAACTAAAGAAAAAATTATGGAAAGCTTTGATTACAGTAAACATATTAGAAGGATTAAGATTTTATGTATCGTTTGCTTGTAGTTTCGCTTTTGGTGAACTTAAATTATTAGAAGGATCAGCAAAGATTATTTCTTTTATCGCTAGAGACGAAAGTCAACATCTAGCAGTTTCACAAAGAATTATAAACAATTATAGAGATATAGAACGAGACAAGATAATGGACAAAGTTATTAAAGATACTGAAAAAGAAACGTATCAAATGTATGATGACGCAGTTGGCCAAGAAAAACGATGGGCAACTTATTTATTCTCAAAAGGTTCTATGATCGGATTATCAGAAAAATTATTACACCAGTTTGTAGAGTATACCGCTAACAGAAGAATGAAAGCGATTGGATTAACTCCTGTGTACGATCAAAAGTCTAACCCATTACCATGGACAGATCATTGGTTAAACAGTAGAGGTACCCAGAATGCTCCACAAGAAACTGAAATAGAAAGTTATGTCATTGGTGGAATAAAACAAGACGTAAAAAAAGATCAATTTAAAAAATTTAAACTATAATGATTGAAAAACGAGAAAAGACCTGCTCTAGCTGCGAGACTAAATATATGGTACAATGGGATATTGAGGTACAAGACCTTGAGCCATTGACTTGTCCATTCTGTGGACATGAAGTTGAGGAAGTTGAAGCAAATGAAGGCGAAGATACAATCTGGACAAACGAATCCGAAGACGATAGTTGGGATTGATTATAGTTTGAATAGTCCTGCTATTTGTATAGCAGATGATAACTTTGATTTTGACAAGTGTACTTTTCACTTTTTAACGAGTAAAAAGAAACACATTGGACAATTTGGTAAAAATGTATTTGGTTATGAACACAAAGAATATACAACTCCGATTGAAAGATTTTCCAACATTTCTAGTTGGGCCTTGGATATTATTCACAAACACAAAAAAGAAACAGCACAAATTTATATTGAAGGTTACTCGTTTGGCTCAAAAGGTCAAGCTGTATTTCAAATCGCAGAGAACTGTGGTATTCTTAAATATAGATTACAACTCTCACCAACATTATTATATGACACAGTTGTACCTAGTGTTGTTAAAAAATATGCGTCAGGTAAAGGAAACGCAGATAAACAATTTATGTATGATGCTTTTAAAGAACATACAAAACAAGATTTGATAAAACTATTTGATATGGGGAAATTAAACAATCCAGTTACAGATATTATAGATAGTTATTATATAGCGAAAGTAGGTAGTGAATTATGAAGAAAGCAATTATAACAGGAATTACAGGACAAGATGGAAGTTATCTAGCGAAACTATTACTATCAAAAGGGTACAAGGTGTACGGCGCTCAGAGGCGTAATACAGGCCTTAAACACTGGCGTTTAGATGAACTAGGGATAACAGATCAAATAGAATTTGTTGACTTTGATTTGGGAGAACCCTACAATATAGAGAAAACTATTGACAAAGTACAACCAGATGAGTTTTATAATCTGGCAGCACAATCATTTGTTGGATTATCATTTGAACAACCACAAGTAACTACAATAGCAAATGCGTTAGGTGTTCTAAACATATTAGAAGTAATCAGAAACAAATATCCAAAGGTCAAATTTTATCAAGCCTCAACATCAGAGATGTTTGGTAAGGTACAAGAAACTCCACAAACAGAAACAACAAGATTTTATCCTAGAAGTCCATATGGTGTTGCTAAATGTTATTCTCATTATATGACAGTTAATTATAGAGAGAGTTATAATCTATTTGCTTGTAGTGGTATTTTGTTTAACCACGAAAGTCCAATGAGAGGTGAAGAATTTGTTACAAGAAAAATTACAAAAGGTTTAGTAGAATATACAAAGTCAGGTAAAGTATTAGAATTAGGTAATATAGAAACATTTAGAGATTGGGGTCACGCTGAAGATTATGTTGAAGCAATGTGGTTAATGTTACAACAAGACGAACCAGATGATTATGTAATTGCTACTGGTAGAACAGTAACGATTAGAGATTTTATTACATTATGTTTAGATGAATTAAATCTAGCTTATGAATTTCATGGACATGAAGTTATAGATTCACATACTCGTAAACATATAATCAAAACAAATCCTAAATTCTTTAGACCAGCAGAAGTAGATTTACTTGTTGGTGATAATACAAAGGCAAGACATAAGTTAATGTGGAGACCTAAACATACATTAGAGAGTATGGTAAAAGATATGATAACTGAAGATTTGAGAAGATGGAAAAGTTAATCTGGACAGACGAAGATAAATTCTTCATCACTACATTTAATAAAAGATTGTATGATGATTATGCTAGTAAGTTTATTCAAACATATATTGATACTAAACAAACTATCAAAGTTATTTGTTATGTAGAAGATGATACTAAATTTACAGATCACCCTAACTTTACATTTAGAAATATATTTAAAGAAGAACCAGAGTTAAGACATTTCATAGAAAGACACAAAGATAAGATATGGAATGATGACAGTGATTTTTTACAAAATGCTGTTAGATTTAGTTATAAAGTATTTGCTCAATATAATGCAAGTAAGTTAAACAAAAAGTTTGTATGGTTAGATGCTGATAATATCTTTATGAAACAAATACCTGATAATTTTATAGAAACATTTATACCAGATGAAACATTTACTACTTTTTATGGTAGAGAACATTATACAGAATGTGGTGTTTTAGGGTTTAACTCAACATTAGAGATTAGTAAAAAGTTTTTTGAAATATATATAAATCATTATATCAAAGATACAATTTGGAATATGGTAAACAAAACAGATTGTCACGCATTTGATAATACAAGAAATATGATTAAAGTAAAAGAACGAAACAAAAGTGATGGTCATGGCGGTCATATCATTGCTAGAGATAACGAGATTAATTCATATATAGATCACAAAAAAGGAAAAAGAAAATATAAGATCAACAGTCCAGAATGGCTAAAACAAACAACAGAGAAAGCGTAGAACAAAAAACAAATGGCTAAAAAAATATTAGTAATGGGATTACCAGGGTCAGGAAAAAGTTATCTAGCAGATAAACTTGCTCCTAAACTAAACGCAGTATGGTTAAATGCTGATAGAGTTAGAGAAGAAGCTAATGATTGGGATTTTAGTCCAGATGGTAGAGTGAGACAAGCGAATAGAATGTGGTTATTATCAAAAAAGGCAATAGATTCAGGTAAGAATGTCATTGCTGATTTTGTTTGCCCAACACCTAAGACAAGAGAAGATTATAACGCTGATTATATTATTTGGGTTGATACAATTAAAGAAGGAAGATTTGATGATACTAATAAGATGTTTATTGATCCTGAAGAATTTAACTTTAGAGTACCAACAAAAAATGCGGAGTTATGGTCAATTAGAATAGCTGATGAAATAAAACCTTATATTTGGGATAATAGAAAACCAACAGCGCAAATGTTAGGAAGATGGCAACCTTGGCATGAAGGACATCAAACACTATTTGAAGAAATAATTAAAAAAACAGGCCAAGTTAATATTCAAGTTAGAGACGTACAAGGCGTAGGAGATAATCCATTTGACTTTTTAACTGTACAAAAGAATATAGAAGAAGCATTAGTACCTTACAAAAACAGAATAAAGATAACAATGGTGCCAAATATAACTAATATTTGTTATGGTAGAGGAGTTGGTTACAAGATTGAGGAAATAGTTTTACCTGAAAATGTACAAAAGATTTCCGCTACTGATATTAGAGCTAAAATGAGGAAAGATGGAAAATTATGATAAATATTTTTATAGGATACGATAGAAACGAGAAGATTGCATACCATGTTTTATCACAAAGTATTTTAAGAAACGCAACAAGACCGATTAGAATTACTCCACTCTATCAACCTAATATTAAATATGAATTTAGTAGAGAACGAAGTAAGATAGAATCAACAGAGTTTTCTTTTAGTAGATTTATTGTACCTAAACTTATGGACTATTCAGGTTGGGCATTGTTTATGGATTGTGATATGTTAATGAAAGCTGATATATCAGAACTATGGGCATTGAGAGACGATAGATATGCGGTACAAGTTGCCAAACACGATTATGTACCAAAAGAAAAGACAAAGTTTTTAGGACAAGAACAAACAATATATCCTAGAAAGAATTGGTCTAGTTTTATGTTGATGAATTGTAGAAAGTGTACAACACTAACCAGTGACTTTGTAAATACATCAACAGGATCACAGCTACATCAATTTAAATGGATAGATGATGATAATTTAATTGGTGAAATACCATTAGAATGGAATTGGTTAGTTGGTGAGTATGAAAAAAAAGATGGTATCAAAAACTTACACTACACAAAAGGTGGACCATATTTCAAAAACTATGCAAACTGCGATTATTCATCAGATTGGTTTAATGAATACACAAATACTGTAAAGATCGAAATAGAGTAATGAATATAGAGTTTGGTGGTGGGGAAAACCCTCGTAAAAAAGATTACAGACAAGTAGATATAAGAAAGATTAGAGAAGATGATATTGTATGTGCTGCTTGGGAAGTAGAAACACACATAGAAACAAACACAGTAGAAAACATTTACTCACGCCATTTCTTTGAACACTTAACTCACGCACAAGCACAAAGAACATTAGACGCATGGTATAACATATGTCAAACAGGCGCAGAGATTACTATGCTTGTTCCTAATATGAACTTACACTTATGGCAATGGAACAATTGGGATAAGTTAGATGACAAACAAAAAGATCATTGTCGTGCTGGATTTTGGGGTTGGCAAAGAGAAGGTGACGAAAGTGCTTGGGATTTACATAAATCAGGTTATGATTTTCAAAAACTAAAAGAATTAGTTGAACAACATAAATTTAAAAACATAGTAACGGTAATGCCAGATGGTCCACAAGACAAACACTTGGCAGTAAAGTTTTATAAATGACAACACTAAACGTATACCTATCAACCACGGGTGGTGGTAAACGAGATATAATGAGAGCATTTGGCGAAGGCGCTGAACTTGATAATGTCAAAGTAAAGTATATTACTGAACATACATTTGAGGATAGTGATTACGCTATGGTCTTTGCTTATAAATCACATGGTACAAATACACCTAATCATAGATTTAGACAAGAAGTAGTTGATAAACAAGGTGAAAAGATATTCTTTGTAGATAGTAATGTTCTTAAATCGTATGAGAAAGACATTAGATATTTTAGATTTCCATATAAATCTGTACACCCACATGAAGCAGATTATATGTTAGATGAAGATACTAGTAGAAACGATAAGATAATGAAAGATTTAAACTTAACTATTAAACCTTGGAGAAAAGAAGGTAAACATATTTGTTTATTTTTAAATAGAGGTATTGGTGGCTTCTCCACATTTGGTAAACCTAGTTATGAATGGGCAAAAGAAACAATAGAAGAAATTAGAAAGTATAGTGATAGACCTATACTCATTAGATCACATAGACACGCTGATGAGCATTCTATAATAGAAGATAAAAAGAATTTAGATTACATATTAAAACATCATAAGAATATTAAACACACAGCACTAGGTGAAACAAGTATATATGATGACTTGAAAAATGCTTGGGCGTGTGTAGTATATACATCAACAGCTGGTGCTGTTGCTATGTTAGAGGGTATACCTATGATCGCTACACACCCAGCTTGTTTTTCATATAAGTGGAGTGCTGGTAAATTAAGTGATATAGAAAACCCTATATTAAAAGATAGAACATATTATATAACTCATTTTGCTAATGCTCATTGGACTTTAGATGAAATAAGACAAGGTTGTTACTGGAGAAAGCATGTCATACAAAGTTAGTTTAAAAGATGTAGAAATACATAGAGAGTATAACAACGGTAGTTATCATGTTGCTTTTCAAACAGGTAAAGGTCATAACGATATGATACTACAAAGAATGGTATTAGGTAGACATTTAAGAAAAGAAAATGCTGCATGGGTTAAATATGATGAATTTAAAAGTAAAATATATCACAATCCAGATAATTTTATTGGTTGGCCACCGGGTAGAAGAAAACCTACGCCAGCAGATGCAGAGTTGTATTGGAATGTTATTGAATCCACAGACCCAGATAAAGTAAATGATAGACATATAGAAGCATATTGGTTTTGGGGTTTTATGAGAAACACAAAAAGAATTGTAGAAGTAGCAGAAAAAAAAAAGATAGATTTCTTTTTTATAGATCATGCATACTTGTATCATCAAAGACATAGTATGTTTGAAAAGTATGGTGATATGAATAACTGTTTATTTAGAGTTGTTAAAAATAATTATGTTATAGATAAGATTACAGATACAAATGACAATAGACTATTACATTTAAAAGCTAGATTTGCTAAAGATGATGAATTAGATATGTTACCTTGGAATAAGAAAGGTAAACACATTGTAGTGATACCACCATCATATTGGTTGTGTAAGAATTTGGGTTGGGATGCATCAGTTATATTACAAAATACAATAGATGAACTAAAGAACCATACAGATAGAGAAATTAGAGTAAGAGTAAAAAAGAAAGATGGTCAATTTAATCAAACACCTTTACACGAAGATATGAAAGACGCACATGCAGTTGTATCATTTCAATCATCAGCCGCTGCGAAAGCAATCATAAAAGGAACACCATCATTTACAATTACAGATAAGTATTCAGCATCAATACCAATGTCACAAACAGATTTAAGTAAAATAGAAACGCCAATATATCCAGATAATAGACATGAGTGGTTATGTAATTTAGCTAATCATCAATTCTATGCTGATGAGATACAAAGTGGTTACGCAGAGAGGTATTTAAATGAGCAACACGCCTGAACATTTAGGAGGACATCTTAATAGAACAAATACAGATGAGCCTTTATTAAGATACATAAAAGAAAGATTTAAAACAACATCTATGTTAGATATAGGTTGTGGTCCTGGTGGTATGAAAGATGTAGCCAATGGACTAGACATAGATTGGTATGGTGTTGATGGTGATAGCACAGTTATAGAGAATACAGATTACTCACTAGTACATGATTTCACATTAGGAGAAGCAAAAATAGATAAGACTTTTGATCTTGTATGGTGTACAGAATTTTTAGAGCATGTAGAAGAAAAATACATACCTAACTATATGCCTTTGTTTCAAAAAGGCACAATAGCTGTTGTAACTGCTGCACCTCCAGGTTGGCCAGGACATCATCATGTAAATTGTAGAGATGAAAGTTATTGGATAGATACATTTAAAGAGTATGGTTTAAGATATAGTAGCGATTTAACAAATGAGTTTAAGAGTTTATCTCAAATGAGAAAGAACTTCTTTAAAAGAGCTGGATTAGTATTTCTAAAATGATAATAGGTATTGAAGGTAGTTATAGAACTGACTTTGGTTGGGTGTTTCCTGACCATAAAGATTTTATGCTATGTAATTTTGATGCTGCTAAAGCTATACCTACAAATCAAATAGACGCTGTTATACAAACAAACGTACTAGGTAGATTAAAAAATAAATACAAAGCTCAACACGATTTTATAAAGAGTTTAAATAAACCTATTATCGTAGTAGAACAAGCTACCTTTAGAAAGAATTTAGACTTTGATAAACCAGAAACTAATTATTACAAAGTAGGGTTAAACCATTTTACATATAATGAAGGTATATTCTACAATGAGAATAGTCCTAGTGATAGATGGAAAAGAATACAAAAAGAACAAAATATACAAATCAAACCTTGGCGACAAGATTATTATTATGATAACAAATATATTCTATTCTTATTACAAAATCCAATAGACACAAGTTTGAATCCTCTTATAGATAGAGGTGAAAAATATGATGAATGGATAGTAAAAACAATAAAACAAATTAAGAAGATAACTAATAAGAAAGTTAAGATAAGATTACACCCTAGGTTTCAATCAAAGTATGATGTAACAGAACTATCAAAGGTAGCTGATAGTGTTAGTCAAAACTATGATGGTTGGAACAAATCAAATGGTGGACAATCATTATACGAAGACTTTGAAAACGCTTGGGCATGTGTAACCTTTTCTAGTAACGCTGCGACAGAAGCCATATGTGAGGGTATACCAGTGGTTAATTTAGACAATTCTAGTTTTTCTTGGCCTGTATCCTATCACACACTTGACATACTAGCAGGTAATGTGATAGAATGTAACTTCAATAGAACACAATGGTTAAACGATTGTGCATACACACAATGGACATTAGAAGAAATAAATAGTGGTATAGTACATAAGAGATTATTAAATGGCAATAGAACTTAAAAATTCATTATTCATACACAATCCAAAGTGTGGTGGAAGAACTATAAAACAAATGCTTAAAAAGTATGTTAGTAATTGTAAAGTATTAGGTGACGATATTTACGAAAGTCATGCAACACCAGATACTACAAAACAAGTATTTGGTTTCATAAGACACCCAGCTACATTTATCCATAGTTTATGGACACATAGAAGTAAAAAGAAAGCTCATGGTAGTGATTGGAATTGGCACCCAGATATTAGATTAGAACAAGAATGTAAATCACAAGATTACAATACCTTTGTAGAAAACATATTAGATAAAAAGAATATGGTATGGGATTATTATCAACATTATCTTGGCAAGTATCCTAATGTTCAATATTGTAAGATGGAACAACTACCAGATAGTTTAATCCAGGTATTAAAATTAAACAATGAAGACTTTGACGAAGAAGCTATTACAAAAAACATTTATGTACATGGTGCTAATAACAAACAACTTGGTAAACCTATTAGTGTGAATGAAAGTATGACATATAATCAACTTAAAAAATTAGTACAAGTATCAGAAAATCAACTATGTAGGAGATTTGATTACCATGCGTTTTGATAATCCAATATACGATCATGGCTTTGTCTTTCCTGACATTGCTGACTTTCCAGATATACTACATGAAAAGAGATATAGAGGTAATGGCCATGAAGAATATGTAGCTGTAATGAAAGAAGGATTACAAAAAAGTGATCTACATACATTTGAAAGAGGTTACCAATGGTACATGAACAAACCAGATGTAAAACTCTTTAATAAATTAAATGTTATGTTTCAATTTTATAATGACTTTGAAGAAAGTAAAATAGAAAACAACTTACCCTCAAATGAAATTTATGAAGACCTTTATGAAAATGGTATATCATATAAAAAAATAGATATAAAAGAATTAAGAGATAGAGTAGACCAAGAGATTAAGAACTTAATTGTGTTACCTGATTGGAGACCACCACCAGGACAATTTGATAGAGCAAAACAATTAGGTCCAGAGATAGTAAAACTTGTAAATGAAATGTTCCAATCAAATGGAGTGTTACAAGGTGCATCTAAATATAATAAAGGTCATAATTTAACAGTTAGAAATGTAGTATTACATATTGCTAAACCAACAGATGAAAACTATAAACAATTTCTATATGATTGTAAGACTGTACCTAAAACAACTAACTTACATATAGACCCAAAAGAAAACGTAATGAAAGCTATGTTGTACTTAAATGATATAACAGAAGATGATGGTCCATTTAGTTATGTAGAAAAATCTAATAGATGGATATATGATGATCTACAAAACATATTTGGTAGAGCTATATCAACAGGTAGTTACTGCCACACACCAGACTCTAGAGCTGTCGTATTTCAATTACCAAAACAATTAAGAATATCACACAACTTTGGTAGATGTTTATTAGATGGTTCAGAACAACAAGAAATGATATTAGAAAAAGAAAAACTATTTACTAGTGACAAAGGTAATTTATGTATCTTTGACCCAGCTGGTATGCACAGAGGAGGGATTTGTAAATCAGGGACTAGAATTGCTTTACAAATATTAATGAAATGACATTAAAATTATCAGAAGGCGTATTAAACAAAAGAGTATTTAAACAACAAATATTAGACTTACATTTAAGAGAGTTTATGATAGGGCAAACAACACCTTATCTGAACAAATTTAAAAACACATTAGATATTGGTGCAGCAACCGGTATGTATGCTAGTCACTTTGCTAAACACTCTAAATTTGTTATATGTTTTGAAGCAGTAACACCTGTGTATGAACAATTAGAAAAGATTAAACAATCAAACGCAAATGTTATTACTCATAATATTGCTGTAAGTAACCATGTGGGTACAAATGATTTTTATGTAGATGACCAAAGATTATCTAATTCTAGTTTTCAAAATTTAGTTGGTGGACAAAAGATAACAGTAGATACAGTAACAATAGATAGTCTTAAATTAGTTGATGTAGGATTTATTAAAGTAGATGTAGAAGGTGTTGAGTTAGATGTATTAGTAGGAGCTGCTGATACGATAGCAGAATACAAACCTACTTGTATGGTTGAGATATATGAAAAGTTTAACAAGTATCCAGTAGAAACTACATTTGAATTCTTTTTCAATAGAGGTTATAGATGTTTCTATAATCATAGAGCTGAAGGATTAAAACCAGTAAGAGATATAGCTGAAGGAATAGAGGCTACAAAGATACCTAAAATTACAGATGGTGATTTTTTATTTACAGTATGATAATAACACACGACATACCTTGGGATAAGTGTTTATCTCAACAACTATTTCCTGCTATCAAAAAAGGGTGGAAAGATACAAAGATGAAACCTATACACTTTTTTTGGGGTTTAGGTGCTAACAATCTAAAAGAGATAGCACAAGTAAAAGAAAAGGGTGAAGAATGGTGGTATGTAGATGTAGGTTATATCACAGAACAAATTACAAGATACCCATTACCAATTATCAACGATTACGATAGAACATACTTTAGAATAGTAAAAGGTGGTATGCATATACGAGGTGGCAAACCAAAAGATGGATCACGCCATAGAACATTAATACATCAAGGTATAGACGCAGAGTTTAAAGGTTGGAATCAAGGTGAATGTAATCATATATTACTAGCGCCATCATCACAAACTGTTTGTTTTTATAACAATCAAATGACACAAGAAGATTGGATAAAAGAATGTGGTGAAGAAATAAGAATATATACAGATAGACTTATTAGAATGAGAAACAAACCAAGACCTAACAATGAATGGTGGGGAACAGATATAAAAGATGAATTAAAAGACTGTCATGCATTAGTAACTAATATGAGTTTGGCAGCAGTTGACGCTGTGTTAAACAAAGTACCAGTGGTTACACATAGTAATAATGTATGCTATCCTTTGTCAGGCAATACAGCAAATATAGAAAATAGAACTATGAAACCTAGAGAAGATGTTACAGTATGGTTAAGAACAGTAGCCAACAATCAATTTACTATACAAGAAATAGAAGATGGTGTAGCGTGTGATATACTAAAGGAACAATATGCTTAATTTTGCTTGTGTATTTTATGGTGACAAATATAGTAAGCCAGCTACAGCACCATGGTCTTATGTAACAAACTTATATAACATGGTTCAAAGAAACTTGACCATACCACATAGATTTATCTGTTTTACAGACAACACAATCATACATAAACGAAAAGAGTTTCAAAATACAAATATAGAATTTAGAAAATTTAAAAGACACGACTTTGAAGGTTGGTTTAATAAACTACAACTGTTTAGTCCACAAAGTGAGCTAGAGGGTGATACTTTATATATGGATTTAGATGTTGTAATTATGAAGAACATAGATGAAATGGCTACAATAGGAGAATCAAAGAACTTTGTAGGTATGAATGACTTTAATCCATCATCTGGATTATTCAATTCTAGTGTAATGAGATTTAATAACAAGTATCATCATGTCATATGGGATAAGTATATCGCTAATAGAGGTAATTATCAAATGCCAGGTGACCAAGATATTATATCAGCTATAATCAAATCACACAAAGACACATTATCCTTTCCTGATTCGTGGACACAATCATACAAATGGTTCAACAGAGAAGGTAAAAGATACCATATAGACAAGTGGACCTTTGAAAAAGACCCAAATGCCAAGGTTTGTGTGTTCCACGGTAACCCTAATCCACACGAATCGACACAAGAATGGGTAAAAGAACTGTGGAAATAAGAACAAAATAAGAACATCACGCAAAATACCTTAAAAACCCCTATAAAACTAGCAAAATAATACTGTACTTATCAGCTGAACCTGATATTATATACAGTATATGAACAAAAAACTATTAATAAAAATCAGTAATTGTCAATTTTATCTATTGACAAACACTACAAATCCTGATATTATTAATGTAACAAAGGAGAAAACACTATGTCAAAAGTAAAACAATATATAGAAACATCAGTAGAAAACGCTGTTGATAAGATTGTCTTTAAACTAAAAGATGGTCAAATTGATTTAACAACTGCTGTCGCAGAAGTTAAGAAAATTGATAACCTAGAAATGGTTGGTATCAATGAGGACAATGTTGAAGAAGTATTACTTACGGAGAGTAAATAATGAGTAAGACTTTCAACGTTTGTTATTTGAGAGAGTATTCAGATCCAGATATTGGTGGTGAATACTTTTACTCTTATGAAACAGTATATAGAAATGTACCTAACAAGTTTAAAAAGAAATTCAACGATAAGACAAAACTAAAAATTTTAAAATACATAGATTGGAACTATAAAGAAACAGCAACCAACTATCAAAATATATCTAAACTAGAACTTATAGATGAAAAACAATATTATACAACATACGAAGATGTATATCCAGATGTTGCTCAAGGTGATAAGAAGATGTGGATGGATTATGGTCAACAGTATGATAGACAATCGTTAAGAAAAGACTTTAATAAAAAATTAACAAGATCGAAAGTAAAAAGTTATAACGATAGAGGTATACATTAATGAAATACGGCGAAGACAAGATAGTAAAAGAAATACACGATTATATTAAATCAACTTATAGTGAGCATTACAGTACAACTAAAGATGGTTTTCAAGTACAAGATATGTTAAGACATTTAGGTATTGACAAAGACTTCTGTCAAGCCAACGCCATTAAGTATCTTGCTAGATATGGTAAGAAGAATGGTAAGAATAGAAAAGATTTATTAAAAGCAATACACTACATTGTTTTATTGATGAGTAGTGAAGATAACAAATAGGAGAAAATATGGACACACAAATGGAAATAGTATTAGTAAAAGAAGATTTAGGTAAAAATCTATACAGAAAGAAAACTTATTACACACTTGTTATTGAACAAGAGGTATTAGCAAATACTAAAGATGAAGCTGATAAAAAATTAAGTGATAATGGTATAGATCACTCACAGATAAACCACGAGATCACAGAAACTAAAGATGGTGTTGAAACTTATATGGTTGACGCAAACTATACAGATTCAGATACAACAGAATATCTTGGTAAAGTATCTTATACAGATGATGAGTATGCTAAAGAAAATGGTGATGTAGAAATTGATCAGTATGCTGATGAGATTGAAGTACCAGATGATGTTGATGTACAATTAAATTTAGAAGCAGAACAATTGAGAGGTAAATAATGGCTAAAGAAGATTACAGTTCACACGATTGGAGAAAACATACAGATAGTGCTGTTGTAGTTGATGATAACGTAGAACACAAAGCATTAAAAGTAAATGATAGTAGAGTTATCTTTATTAACCCTAACACATTGAAAGAAGAAACTGTAGATGTTTCTAGGTTGATACAAGTATTTTTAAACAACGTAGTAGGTCATAGAAAGAGTATCAAATGAAGACAGTTACTATAACAGTAAACAAAAAAACATTATCAGAAGTTTACAATCAAGTTGGTATGTTAAACGATATGGGGTTTCCTAACTTTCAAAAAGGTGAACCAATTAACAATCTAATGAGAGAGATTAAAAAAGATTTAAAGAACCAAAAGAAAGAACAAGACTTTACTTGGAAAGACTTTTTAGAATTTTGGCCTATGTCAATTGTAGTACCAGGTATGTTACTAGCAATCTTATGGGGAGCAGCGACACAGTAATGCCATTTGGACCAACGACATTAAGAAATACGAGGGAAGAGTTTGTATTACAAAAGATAGAGTATTACAAAGTTAATGAATACATGGGTAGGTCTAATTGGAAAAGACATTACTTTGATACTTACAAAGAAGCTGTAAAGATGTTTAAGAAACTAAAACAAGAAAAAAGAAAGATATTAATATTTGCTTGTAGAAATGATGAGTTAGGTGAAATTTCAACAGGACTAAACGATAGGTTTATAAATGAGTAATCAAAGACCAGCAAAGATAGAAAAAAAATTAGATAGAAATGGAGACATGCAAGTCTATAAATTCTTTAAGACAGCAGCAAAGTTATTAAATGACGAAGGCAAAGAAGATGAGGCATTTTATATGGAACAAATGGTTGATTGGTTAAGAAGTGGTAAACCTTTGCCCACAAGTGAAGAACAAATAACAAAGGCTTTGGGTCTATAATGGCGTATTTTAGGGGGTATGTAGTATCGAATCGTGTACGAAATACCAATGTACGGGTCGCTCAGCGGTACAAAACCTAGTAAAATCAACGATTTTTAAGGGGTTGACATTTAAATCAATTCCTGATACAATTAAGACTTAATAACTAACAAAAGGACAAATATGACATATATGTACACTAAAGAACAACTATTTAATGAGTTTAAAGACGTTACTAAAAAAGATCAAAGTAAGAAGAAAGAAACTTACACACATAGAATCGCTTACCTTTCCGCTTTGAAAGAAGATATGATTAAAGTACCTAAAAACTTTAGTAATTTATCTATCAACGAAGTACAACTACAAAACTTGATTGATGATTGGTCCGCTCCTAATCCGAGAGACGCAACATACATGAGAGTTTTTAAAATGACTTACGCTGAGAAAAAACAACAA
>JACKZZ010002766.1_pt1 | contig 17944 bp, 8 predicted proteins | sample 8027871 | NCBI WGS metagenome assembly JACKZZ01 (sample SAMN15724774, study PRJNA655200) | protist metagenome | isolation source: fluorescence activated cell sorting (FACS) single amplified genomes of... | place: USA: West Boothbay Harbor, Gulf of Maine | collected 2000-07-19
ATACATACGTCGCTCCCGAGAATACTCTGCGTGTGCTCTTGAAAGTTAAAATTGAAGTGCTGTGGCAGAAAACGAGAAGACACACGGAATGGCGCAAAACGGCCGCGATTACAAACTACGATACAAAGGCGGAGGCTCGACGCTGTACCGGCCGAAGCAGCCTCCCAAGGCATCGCCAATATGGCCAAACAGGATATTGGCGAGGCGACCAGATAAGGGGAATAGATCTAGAATTATCCGTGTTTATCCGCACAGCCCCAAACGAAAGACCGTCTTGAAGAACCCATATGGAATTCATCAAGAGCAACCGGAAGAATTATCGGCAACGCTTGAAAGGCTGAAAAAAGCGGGAGTGGTACGGCGCAAAGAGCTGCAACAGACTTCTTTGTTAGCAGAGACACGCAGGGGGAAAGAGGCGCAAACAAACGAGACCGCGCTTATAAAAACTTTAAAAGGGAGCCAGCTCATAAATCGGCAAGGGGAAGGCTTGCCGTCGCCGACGGCAAGGCAGCCCTTCTCCGGGACTGCCAACCCCAACGACATGTACCTACTAACAAATTTTTTGGCCTTTGACAAAATAGACGAACACGAGCGATCAGAAATTATGGGGGATTTTCTTGACAAATGGTTATCAGAGACATACGAGCTAGACCAGGGAAGCGATGCCCTGTGGCATTATGTCCGAACGTACTGCGAATCATCATGTATGTTGGATCGCATCACAACACACAAAAATTCTCCAAACCCTTTGTCTGCTGCCGCGTGCTGTGAAATATTAGATGTTTTGAGCAAAAAAGAACTACGGTATGCCAGAATTTTCAGGCTGCTGAAGAGTGGTATTCACGATGCAATTTACGTGAGCGGGCGGAGTGAGAGACCTTACTTTCACCGGGAGGCGTGGTTTACTAGGGCCCAAATGGCCGAAAAAGCTTTACGCAAGACAAGGATGGACAGAATGGAGGCAGACATGAAAGGAGGCATTAAGCGCGTATCGATGAAGAGCATGCTAGGAAAGTACTTGCCAGAAGAATTAGCGGCGGGGGTGTTTGGGATGGGGCCAGAGTATACAACCGCGGTGATACAGAACTTGACAGCGATGCAGAGAAATGGATTCAAGCATCGTTCAAATAATAACATGGCTTTAAACCACCCAGACACCGCGTACTCGTTTCAATCGAGTGGTGATGCCAGTGGTTTCGGCGATTCGCTGATCGATGCCCAGGACTGGGAAGAATAGCTAATTCGTATGTTACGGACGCGACGAAGTATAAGCGTACTTCACTTCGGAAAACCCTGCTGGTAGTATATATGAAAAGACTGAATGAAGAAGAAGAGTACATGTTTTATTACTTGTTACCAATTATTTTGCCTGCCTTTTTTGTTTTTTATTGTTGTATTGTTATGTTTCTTTTTAAGTATATCTATTTCCTGTTTAATATATTATACGCGTATATAATAGTAGCAGCAGTTACAAAAATAAAACAAAAAAAAATCTATTTTTGAATTATATATAATTTTAATAATAAAAATAATATTTTATTTTTTGTTAGATAGTTGTTAGTTATATAATATTTTATTCATTTTTCTCACATAATAACATTTTGAAAGACTGGTTGGTGGTTATTTTTTTGTATGTTCACTTCCTTTTCTATTCTTTCGTGCTCGAATAAACTATTATTTGCTGTTGTTGTTTTTCGTTTTGTTGGGTGTTGTTGGATTGGCAGCGCCGTTAGTTCATTGTAGGAGCCAGCTTGTGTTGTGGCCATGTATGCACGTCCGCCCCCTTTGCCGGGCCCACCGTCCCCTACCAACATAAATATAGTCCACCACCACCACCCGGATGGCATCCAGCACGTTCAGGTAGACGTTTTAGAGGACCAGGACATTTATACGGGACACTTGCATGTGGAGAGACAGGAACACCCGAAGGAAAATTTTAACGAGGGCATCACGACGCCTGGGGGAGGGTCCGTCGACGGGCAGAATGCGGAAGGTGGGGACGGAAAGGTACAGAACCCTCCCGGCAACGGCCCGTTCAAGCACCGGGCGCGCCCCCCGCCCAGGCGCAGAAAGCCGATACGATTGCACATCCACATCCTGCATAGTGGGCAAAATGGGAACGACGGGGTAAACATTGACATTCAGTTCATGACTACAGCAGATCCGCGATCGTCTATATTTCAATTAAAGAAAAAAATTGAAGCGCAGTTCAAGTCGCTGTTTCCTGAGTCGCCCCCTTTGACAGTGCGTGCCCTCGCAGACCCAAGTTCCTATTTGCTGCCAGATCCGCTAGTGGTGGAAGACGTCTTGTCCCCGAACGCGCAGGTCCACGTCGTCGTGGAAGGTGCACCTTTTTCCGGCGTCGATGCCGCGAACGTCGAATCGCAAAAGTGGGACCCCGCCCGTGTGTGCACCCAGACCCACGGGTGGATAACGCACGCGGCTGATTTCCTATCGAAGGCTTCGTCGGACAAAGCCCACATGAGCCGAGAAAAGGCTCACGCAGTTTTGCCTCTACTGTGCGATTTGATAACGTGCTCCATAGACTTCACACGCAGAAGTGCAGGGCGAGCGTTGTGGAGGTATTCGGCCTTTGCAGATTTCCAGCAGTTAGCCCCAAAGCTTTCAGATGCCGCCCTTCGCAATGTCTGCGGTGTGGCTAGGTTTTCCGATCGCGAACACCAGGAGGTGATCAAGGGGTGTGCCACATTTATATACAACGCAAGTTTGTACCCGGGGTTGGGCAAGCGGGTGGCCATGGCAAGGGGGCGAGAGGCCTGCATGGCGATCTCGGCCCACACTAATTCTGCCGATACTAGAGAAATGGCAACTGAGGGATTAATGATTCTGGACCGGTTGGCTGAGCAATTGCAGCTCAAGACCAACAAAGAAGACCTGAAAGGACGCCAGCCGGTGCACCGAAGGAAGGACGGGGCGTTGGTCAGGGACCCTGAACAAATGGCAAGGCGGAAGAAAGAGTCGATGCAGTTCGCCAGTATCGAAGGAAGCCAGTGGAACCAGATGATGAGCACGATAAAAACGCTCCTTGAATCGGATAGAGAAGATGCGCACGTCTACATTGCCGAGTTACTGAACCGTGCCATAACGCAGTCGGGGTTCATAATTCATCTGCAGCAGAGAGAAGACGCCTTTCAAATTATCGCAAGGGTCGTTGCAACCACCGATTCTGGGGGAAAGGCAAGCGAATCGGTGGCGAGTTGCATGGCAGAGTTGTGTTCGAGCAACTCGGGGAGGAAGTTTCTAATCAAACGGGCCCCTTTTGCGTTGCTGTCTCAGCTGTGCATGTCCCGGGATTCTCTGGTACGGACAAATGCGGTCGCAGTAATGCGCGAGATTTGTGGCGACAAGCAGCTACCCCTTATCCCAACAGAGTGGCTGTTGGCATTGGCCCGCAGTCCAGTTGTGGAAGCACAGAGGGCAGCCACGAAAGGGCTCAGTCTCTCCGCCGCTCGAGACTCGGACAACGCTTTGCGCCCCCACATTGCCGTGATTGTTGCACTTGCGATGGCAGATGACCCTTTTGTCCAACGGTTTGCTGCAGAGGCTCTGGGTTCGCTGGCAATGAAAGAGTTGAACAAACGAGACATAGTGAAGGCGGGTGGTATGGAGGTGTTTGCCTCTTTTTTGACTCCCGAGGCAGAGGTAGAACTTCAACGTATCGGTGCGAAGGCAATGGCTAACTTGTCATCGACCGATCGTGTCACACGGCAAGCTGTGATTAGGTATGTCCAGAAAACCGTGCCAAACTGGCAGAATTTTTCCGACCATATTGTGAACGTCTACTTGGAAATGATGTTTACAAACTAAGCACAAGCAACTGGCGCGGGAAACATTAACGAATGTTAGGATGTCGTGTTAAAATAAAAATGTACAAAAACGGGGTTAAATTAAAGCAAAATAACTAAGTTTATTTACAAAACAAAATAAATGCTGATGTTATCTTAATACACGAGTGCCTTACTCAATAAAATGTACGAAGTACAAAAGTGAATGAGCGCGGAAGTGTTGAATTACGCGCCTGGAAAGCAGAGCGCTTTACCTCAGTCCTCGGCTTCGAATGCCTTTTCGCGAGCGTGTCTTCTTCCTCTTCTTCATGCTGTCTGCGAGCTTCGCTGCAAGTTGTCGGGCCCTTTCTCGTGCAATCTTCGGCGTCATTGTGACCGACACTCTGGATTGAAAACCGATGGAGCTAGCAAATGAGGAAGCAGCGAGTGAATCGTCGGGGTCTTGCAGCGTTACGTCATTGATTAACGACTCAGCCGGTTGCAGTGCCGACGAGGCATGTATTTCCACAGGGCGCGGGGTTTCCAGCGGGACAGAACGTTTTCCTTCTTTGGGGGTCTCAAGCGGCTGACGATCGCTAGGCTTTGGATGATCGGTGCCGGGGGCGCTTCTTTCGGCTATGTTCGCATTTGCTGCATTTGAAGATGCCTGGCGCATAGACCTCTCCATGTCGGATGCGGCCTGCGCTTTCAAGTCTTGAACTTCAAGGACGTGCTTCGTTCGCAATTGGTCCAACACCATGGCGTGCTTACTCTCCGCTGTTTCCAACGCAATTACTTTCTCTTCTGACAATTTTTCACACTCTAATTCAAGCTTCTTGAGTTCCGCTGCCATTTTCTTGCTGACTTCCCCGTCGTCCTGCATTTCTTGCAGCGCAAAATTGCGGGCCTCCATTGCTGCATTTTTTACAGCAACTGCGTTTTTTATTTCTTGCTGGTCAACCTCCGCAGTCAATCTTCCTATCTCCGACTGTAGACCACCGACCTTTAGCTGCAGGTCAGCGGCAGCGCCCTCGGCATCTTTCAGCTTGCTCTCTGTGACGTGCAGCTGGAATTGGATAGTTTCCAAATCGTTTTCTAGCCCCTTCGAACGCAGCGCGTCATTTCTTAACCGAGAAAGTTTTTGTTCGAGATCATTGATCACGCCCGAGGAAGACGAGTAATCCTGCCTTGCGCCCGACAGTTCGTTCTCGAGCTGCTTTACTGTTTTCGACAAAGCTTCGTTCTCCTCTCTTAGCACCTTTCTCTCTCCTTGGTCCACGTTCACCAACAATTCCGACGGAATCTCCCATTGGGTCTGCCCCGTGTTGCGATTCACGTAGTACTGGTTTCCCGTATTTGTGTCGTTCATCCTGGTCCAATCTGCCGACTTGGACAGTTCCCCACTTACGCTTTGGTGCAACCGCGCTATTTCGGCTTCGTACTCGTTGCGCATATTTGCCTGGGCTTGCGCAGCTTCTTTCAGGACCAAAACTTCGTGGCTGTCTGCGCGCCTCAAATCATCGTGAAGTTCTCGGTTGCGCTGTTCCAGCGCTGCAATTGTGGACAACGTCTCCCGGCGCGCGATTTGAGAGTCTGGCAACATCAACGCAACATCAACGTTCAACATTTGAGCAGTTCTGACGATTTCTTCACGGGCCAGAAGAAATGCACGCTTCACCTCCACAACAAGCTCTCCCTGCTTCGTTGTCCCAATCGGTCCTTGTAGCAGAGCCGAAATTGTATTCAACAGATGTCTAAAACGGTGGACCAGCTCTTCTTTCTTTTCCTTCTTTTGTTCTTGTGCTTTGCTCTCTTCAAAGTAGTCTAACGACGGAGTCTCTAGCATATTGCTCAACGTCGATAATTGACCTTGAAGGCACTGCTGCATCGCCGCAAAAGCCTCTTTGGTCTCTTGCGTCGTTTTCTTTCTGGCACTTGCAACTTTTCCAGAGCGACTATTTTGAAGCTTAAGGATTGCCTCGTCTTCATAAATTGCCAACTTATCGTTGGCTTCTTTCAGCGCCTTTTCCAAATAAGTGATGTGGTTTTCTTTTTCGGCGACAGCATTTTCTTGCTCTCCTCGTAAAGCGTCCATTTCTGCCTGTATCGCCCCAAGATTCGTCTCATGACCCCCAAGTTCTTTTCTGCATTTTTCTAACTCCACTTTTAGTTGGTTTGCTCTTGCCGTTTCTGCCCTGATGCTCTCTTCCTTTGATGTGGCTTCTGCAATTGAATTTTTGAGTTTTTCTGCGGTTGCGGCGTTTTCTTCTGACATAATGGACTCTGCAGCCTGCGCGTTTGCTTTCATGTTGTCGATTTCCGCCTCCATTTTCCCCCTGGCTTCTCTGTGCTGGTTTTGGAGCTTCTTGTACCGTTCGTTCCCTCGCTTCAATTTTTCTTGCAGCTGTGTATTTTTCTGCTCCAGCTTTTTCACATTTGACGCTGCATCGTCTCTTGCTGCGCCCATCTCCGTTTGCAGAGTTTCCTTTTCGGACGTTGCAGTTTCCAATTTTGCTGTTAGTTTGTCTAGACTTGCTTTTAGCTCGCTCTGTTCACTATTCCCACTTTCCTGTAGGTCTTTTACCTGTTGATTAAGTTGCAACAATTGCTCTTCTTTTTCTCCTAATGCACTTTTCAGCGTTTGCGATTCCGCTTTGGCGGCCTTGTGTTTTGTTTGAAGGAGCTTGAAGCGATCAACAATAGTTTTCATTTTCTCTTTTAATTTGGACGATTCTCCTTTGTCAGCTGTTCTCTCTGCCTGCTCGGCATCGTACAACTTTCGTAATTCGTCGAGCTGTGCTTGCGTCTGACCATGTTCCAACAATGCTGCTTTTGCTCTGTCTTGCGCAGTTTGAAGCTGTCCGCGGAGGTCATTTTCGGTTTGGGCGTACAGTTCATTCTGTGACTTCAAGTCAGATACTTGGCGATTTGCTTCAAAATTTTCCTGTTCTAATGTTTCTACTTTTTCTTCCATATCGGCGAATATGTTTTCCAACTCGCCCAAGTCTTTTGGGCCGTGTCCCCCAATTTTCGACATCACTTCGGCATGGGTGTGTTTTGTGTCCTCATGAAGTGTTTTCAGGTTTTCCAGCGCTTCCTGCAATCGCCCCACTTCCTTTTTCGCATCGCTGGCCTCCCATTCCGAATCATCCCGCAGTTTCTGCAATTCCAACAATTCTGTTTCCAGACGCTCAACCCCCTCGAGTTTCTGTTCCGCGCTTTCCCCAAGCTGCGTTTGCAACGCCAGCACTTCTGATTTGTGCTCTTCACGGGTGGTTTTCAGCTGGTTTTGCAATTCTTTGAACCGTGCTACAACTTTCTTCATTTTCGTTTGCGCCTTTTCTAAGTCGGATGCTTGCGATTCCACTGTTGACTTATGTTTCTCTGCCGCGGATTCTAACGCATCTACTTGTTTCTGTTTTTGCGAAAGCCTTTCTTCTAGTTCTCCCATTTCTTCCTCAAACTCATTCTCTTTCTTTTGTTGTTTGCACATTTTCACAACCTCTGCTGCAAATCCTGTCCGGACTTCATCCAACTTTCCCTCCAACGCTTGATACTTTTCCATCATGCTCGCCACTCTAATGCGCTCGCCTACGAGGGCAGCCTTGGTTTCGGCTGCATCGGACACATCTGTCATCTGTTTCTTGCATCGCAGTTGCAGCGCCCGCACTTCTTGTTCCATGTTTTTCGCAGCCTCCCGCGCACCGGCCAGTTCCTTTGTAAGGCCATCGAGCTGTACCGCGTGAGTTTTTTTGTTCTCCTTCACGCGCTTCTGCAGTTCTTTGTAGCGCTCAACGGACTGTTTTGCCTTCTTGCGTTCTTTTTCGATCCCTGTCGACTCCGATTCCGAGCCTGTGGCTTTGGGCATGTCTTGCATTTGTTTTTGCATTTGCTCGATAACCGCTTTCTTCTCCTTCGCTTGATCTTGCAAAATTTTAAACCTTTCAACAACCTTTTTCAGCTTTTCTTTTGCTTTTGTAGCGTCTTCTTCCTTTTGAGCCAGGGCTTTTTTACACTCTGCCAGCGCTTGTGTCTCTGCACTAGCGTCGCTTCTTTGGCGTTCGCTTGCATCGTGCTTGGCTGACTCCAGCCGCAATGCATTTTTAAGCTCCTCGATTTCCTTTTTCAGGGCTGCTTCAGAAGCCGCAACTCTTGCTTGTATTATTTTGGCATCTGCTATCAAGGACTTTTTGATCGAAGCGGTCAGTTCCTTGTTGTGCATCAGCGATTTTTTGTATAGCTCCTTGATTTTGCCAAGTTCTGCTTTGTGCTTCCTTGTTGCCGATTCCAGGCGTTCCATCGCACCCTTTGCCTCTAGTTTTAAGGCGTTTACTTGGTCGTTTGAAGAGACAAGTTCTTTGTTTAGTGCCAACGCCTTCTCGTACAAGAGTTTTGTATCTTCCAATTCTTCTTTTACGCTGGCATGTGATTTTTGCAGTAGATCGACATGCTCTTGAAGGCTTAGTTTTTCTTGCTTTGCGACTTCCAAATCGGGCGAGAGCGTTGATCGGGTTTCGTTCAGCGTTTGGTTCAGCTTGAGCGCCATTTCCAACTCTTCTTTGATTTTTTCTAACTCATTTTGCTCTTCTCCAGCCGTTCGCTCGATTTCCAGCTTGGTTACTGTAGCTCGAAGGTTTTCCACTTCTTGGGATGCTTCAGTTTGCCCTTTCTTTGCATGTTCGATGCGGTTCTCCAGTTCACCGAAGACGCGCTGGAGTTCGTTATAATTTGAGTACTTTCCGTTCGCAATGCTTGCAAAAAAATTGTTGCGCGCCAGCTTGGTTTCTTCTCGCTCTGCCTCACTTGTCGTAAGGTCAGATCGAAGGCCAGAGACCTGCTCGAGCGCCTCGCTTAATCGTTCCGCCGATTCGCCCGCCTTCTCCTCCGCAACCAGTTTCTCCTCGGACAACACACTGTTGCTAGACTGCAACTCACTAACCTTTGCTTCCAGCACCGCCGTCTGCTCTGAAAGTTCATCGATTTTTCCCTCCAAGAAGACTTTTGCTGTCCGGGCTTCCTTCACCTGTTTCTTGGCGCTTGACACTGCGCTTGCGTGTTTGTCTTGCTCTCTGTCGTTGGCCATGTCTCTCAAATGCTTCTTTAGTTTGCTACGGTCTTCGTTGACGGCGTTGTAATCTTCTATCTTCTCCCGCAACGCGTTCTCTGCACGCTCGCATTTCTTCCACAAGTCGTTCACCGTCTGCTGCGAGTCTTGCAGTTTCAAAATCAAGTCTTGGTCCGACGAATCTGTCAAGCTCTCGAGTTGCTCGCATTTTTCCTCCAGCGCTTTGATCTTTCGGTCCGAAACCACCATCTGCTGAGCGTTTTCTGCCAGCAGTTGCCCGCGGCTGTTTGCAATATTTTCGTTTTCCACCGCTTCCTCTTTCGCGCTCTCCAGTTGTTCGTTGAGCGACTTTACGCTTTCTTCCAGGGACGCCAACTTGGAGTTGTCGGCAGCACTTTGCTGCCCCTCCGCGGTGGCTTCTTGCGCGGCCGCCTCTGATTCGTGCAAACTTTCCCTCGTCTCCTTAAGGGCCTCCTTTGTTTGCTTCAGCTCTTCCGTTAACCATTCAATCTCTTCATTTTTCTCCTCGATCGACCCAAGCTCGGGCCCAGCCCCTGCTTCCACGGAGGCCGCCTGCTTCTCCCTTAGTTCCTTCAATGCACCCTTCGTTTGCTCGAGCTCTTCCGCCAGCCATTCGACTTCCTCCGTTTTCTCTTGGACTGTTTCCTCCTGACTATCGTTCTTATCTTTCTCCTCCTCAAGTTCCTGCTCAAGCGACTGTTCACGTGCCAGACTCGAATCCAGCTTGCCCTTCAGCTCGCCCATGGCCGCCTGCCCCTCGGACCGTAGTTTCAGCAGTTCCGCTGCCGTCGCTGCTGCATCGGCCTTCGCATCAGCAAGCTCCGCCTCCAGCGCCTTCAACCTCCCCCTCGTGTCTCCCGTGCCGTCGCCGTTTTCGCCACTGCCTTCTAGGAGCATACCGGCCCGAAGTTCGGCAACGGTGGCCTCGGCGTTCAATAGCTTTTCCTCGGTTTCCTTGCGTGCCTTCTCGCTCTTACCGTACGAAATTTTCCTAGACTTGGATTGCTCTTGCAGGCTCTTGAACCTCTCCAACACTTTCGACATTTTGCCCTTTGATTTTTTCCATGCCCGCTCCACTTCGTCTAGTTCCTTTTGTTTCGCTTTCAGGTGGAGCCTGAGCTGGGCGACCTCGTCCCCGTCCGACGATGCTGAGGTGGCCTTGGTTGCCATGGTGGTGGTCGGTCGGTCGATCGTACTATTAAAGTAGGATAAACTGTTTTTGTTCACAGCTAATACTACAACAACCAACTGCTCTCAATATTCCTATTTTATTGTCCGGCATCAGTGTGGCTAAGTTTCTTATTTTTCTTAAATTTCACCGAATCATGAAAGAAAAGAATATTTTAATTGAAACGTTTTAAAAAATTATAATATTTAATATTTGATTATTTAAAAAAATATAAAATTTTTTTATTTATTATTAATAATAATTATTTCTATTTATTATTATACAGCAGCAGTATTAGTATTAGACGACTATCTATTATTATTATCTAGTATTAATATTAATACCAAGGTATTGCACCACCACAGCATCTATTTTTTCTGATGAATGTTTTTGCTTTTGTTTTGGTGGTGATCATGTGATCATCGAGAAGAAGAAGAAGAAGAAACAAAAGAAGAAAAGAAGATAGAAGAAATAAAAGAGAAGAAAGAAAAGAGAAAAGAAGAAGAAGAAATAAAAGAAGAAAGAAAACATTTTATAAAAAAATAATATTAATTATTACATGTAGTAATAGCATACATACACAAATTTGCTTTATTTTTGAGATTTTAAGGTTTTAATTCATTAAAATAAAACAATTTTAATACTCATCGTAATGGGGTGTAAATACTGTAAATATATTAATACCAAGTAATACAGTAAGAGAATGAAGAAGAAAGAGAAAAGAAGCAAAGAAGAACTTTCTTCTCATTCTTCTTCTCTCTACATCAGCCTTCTTCTTTTTTCTTCTTCATTCTCCCCTCTCTTCTTCTTCTTTCTTCATTCTTCTTTCTTCTTCTTTATTGTTGTTATTGTTGTTAGTAGTTGTTGGTCTTCTTTTGGTCTTGGGTCGGCCGCCAGAATAAGTACCGGTAGAACAAATAAAAAATAGATTTGTTCTTCTTTTTTCTTCTATTACAACAAGAGAAGCATTTTGATGTGTAGTGAACACTACGATAAACACTAACATAGATGTTGTGGTAGACGTATTGTTTGCAAGAAAATATACCCACCAAGATTGGTGGTACTGACAACAGCTTCGTCTACTCCGTTATTAGATGGCAACATTGTTGAAGTACGATGAGGGCAACTTGGGCCTGCAGTCATACTGCGTTGGGCAGAAGGTTGTGTACAAATACACAAACCATGTGCAGACTTTCTTGCCTTCCAGCCCAGAGAGCGTCGCCGATATGGTGAATAAAGCGTTAAAACGAACGGGATTTTTCAAGCTGGCCAATAAGAAAGAGCTGCCAGAGGAGAACAAAGTTACTTCCCTTGCCGAAGCTGCGTGTGAGATTTTATCAGAAGGGAACCCATACAAAAAAGCAGCCCTTTCATTAAACTATGCTCGGGCCTGGTTTGACGGAAAACTTAAGATTCAGCCCGACGAAGATGCATTTTACCCAATACCTCCAGATACCCCTGCTAGAAACGTGGAGACGGTGAACTACCTGAACGTCCCTAAGCGAGGGGGCGGTGGAAACCTGAAGAACGCAACTGCACTGGTGCACTCGTTGGCACATATTGAGAACGTTGCTATCGATTTGAGCTGGGATATCGTGGTGCGTTACTTGGACGAAGTTTTTGCAGCAAACCTGTCGACGCTATTCTTTGACGCCTGGGTGCGAGTCGGAGAAGACGAAAGTCGCCACTTTTTAGTTTGGAGTGAGCGGTTGGAGGAATTAGGTTCGTCGTATGGAGCGCTGCCGACCCACGACATGCTCTGGAATTCCGCAAAACGAACCAGCGATTCTCTGATGGCTCGTTTGGCTGTCGAGCACATGGCGCTAGAAGCAAGGGGACTCGACGTGTACCTCTCGTCCGTCCAAAAATTTGCAAAGAGTGGCGACCTGAAGTCCAGTGAACTGCTAACGGCCATATATTTCGACGAAATCACTCACGTGGAAGCTGGCGTGCGTTGGTACGAGGCGTTGGCAAACCTGAGAGGCATAGAGCCAGTGTCAACCTTTCGGTCATTGCTGAAGGAACGTTTTCATGGCGAAAAGTTGAAACCACCCTTCAACTGCGAGGCCCGGACCAGGGCTGGCATGAAAAGTGGGTATTACAAGTATTGACTTAATCGATTTAATAAACCAAAATATATAGTATGTTTTAAGACTCTCAATCGATTTAATTAACTATATAATTTGTTTTTAACTTATACTACCAGAACGCCTTGAGGATGGGTTGCTTTCGGGGCGCGGGCGGTGTTCTCGCAGCACTCGCAGCCAGCGTCGTTCGTTTGCACTTGCACGCTCACATCACTCTGGTCTACTGCGCCCCCCCCCCTCCGGGTTACGCTGCTGCTGTTCTTGAATCGCCCTCACTTTTTTCCTCCACTTGATTGCGTCGGCGTACGTAGGCTTCATCGCCAAGGACTTGTCGAACCCAGCCAAAGATTTTTCGTATTCCTCCACATAGCTCATGCAGATCCCAACGTTGTACCACGTGACGTGGTGTTCGCCGCAGTGTATATTGGATTGCTGGAAGTACTCGGCCGCTTCACCATATTTCCGAAGGCCCATCATAATTCTTCCTATTTCAAACGCAATGTCCTTTGTTTTATCCAGCGGGTAGTAGCAGTCCCAAACCTGGAGCATGTCCCGGTATACATCGGCCTTCATCCTATCCGTAGCGTGCGGGGTCTTGTCGATGATGATTCGCTTGAATTTCAAGAATACGTCCGTGTCCCAATGGGCGAGGCGTGTCGTTGTCAGTGCCGTCTTCAAAGACGGGTGGGGCGCTTCGTCCCTCACACAGCGCTGGAGCGCCGTAAAGTCTTCGGGGTTAAATTCGTGCATTGTGTTGTGCCACTGAAAACGAAGCCCGCGCACGTCGGCGTGCTTGCTGCCGACAACGAGCGCGGCACACTTGAATCCTTCCAGCTTGGGCGTAAGCATCGAGCACCCCTTCAGCGTATTTTCTACGTACAGCTTGCACGCGTGCATGTTAACCATGAAGGAGAAACTCCCGTGGACGGCCACGTGGGGGTCTCGGACCCCACCGATCTGCGACTGTTGCGCGTAGCCCTTGTCACCCAAAAGCCACAAGACTGGGGCGCCCTGGAGCATGTTCTTCATGTTTCGAAGGCATCGAAGGCCGCCGATGGGGACCACGAAGGACGCTTCGTTGTGGTGCTGAAGGTACGTGTCCAGGATACGGTTGAATTCGGCGTCCGCCCCATGGTAGTAGTCCGAATCGCACTTTCTAGACGACCACTTGACCTTTACCCGCGGGATCATGGCCCACCCCCCCTTCTGCGCCTCGTCCTCCTCCTCTTCGGAGAAGACCGCGGCAAACGTCTCCTGCAACTCGCCACGTTCAATCCGGAACGCATCCTGCTTCAAGGTGTCGAACACGTAGTTGGCGATGAATACCACGGGGGCCTGCCCCCCCGGCAGATCGTGGCTTTCCCTAAAATATTTTGCATTTAATACCTCCCCTGAGCGTTGCAAGTGTATCTCCGTATCGTTTTCTGCGTCAAACACGGCGTAGTCCATGTACCCCGACAGCAAGAACCGTTCCAGCCTGGGGTTGCAAGCCCAGTAGTCTACCGTTTCCTGAACAATGTCCGTTAGGACGAACCGGAAGCACATTTCCCAAGGCCAGAATGACCTCAGCTTCATCAGCTTTACTGCGACTAAAAACCCAAATTTCCCGTGCCCCGCTCCAATTTCTACAATGTTGATCGGCCGCCTGTCCAAGCTCGGCCCCCCGTTCTCCCCAGCCTTGTGCAAGTCCCTCGCATACGCCAAGATCAAACTTGCGTAGCAGTTGGCAAGGTACGCGTTCGACGACACAAAGTGCGGGACGGTGGTGTCCGCGCCCGACCAAGCCTGGACGTTCTTCTCTACGTAGAAGCTCCGTTGAGACTTGAACAATATGGAATCGGACAATCGTGTGGGGCCTTCAACAGGGTGAAGGACCGTCTGCCGGGGTGCGTTTTCCGTTGCAGTGGCCGTAAACCCCGGTGGGGGACCCGCGGGTGGTGGGACGGCTGGCGCGCCTGGTGCCGACATTCCGAAAGATACGCGTCTCTATAAATAAACACTTCCAAAATACTTCCAAAACGTGCGAAGGTATACTAAACAAGCGCAATCTAGTTGTTCACACGCGTGTGTATCTATCTATCTATGGAAATTAAGTGGAATGTGAATACTAGGACAACCAATTCTATTCCTTGTTTGAATTATATTTTGTTCCTTTTTTTACCGACATATATATAATTAATTAATTAAAATATAGTTCCACCTGTACCGGTACCGCCGTACCGGTATATAATACCGTAGTGTGGAATGTGTAATAATACTACAATAATAGAACTAATTTTATAAAAAAAAAATAACAAAAAACAACAAGCACCACCAGCGCAGCATTCAAGAAGAAGAAAAAAAAGATAGAAGAAGAAGAAAGATGATTTTATAAATATTTATAATAATATAATTAATATCGATGATATTAATAGATAGGACGGAGAAGAAGAAGAAGAAGAAGAAGAAAAGGAGGAAGGAGGACGATAGAAGAAAACAAATTAATTATCTAAAAACTAATAAGACCACCTCCTCCCGCCTCTCCCCTTCCTCCTTCCTCCTTGAAAACAAAATAGTAGAAAAAATAAATAAATAAAACATAATAAATAAAATGCCACAATATCAAAGAAAGAAAGAAGAAGAAAGAGAAGAAGAAGACAAAGCCACCAAACCAAAAAATAGAATAATTTTTAAGTTAAGTATTTAAGAACGATTCGTTTTAAGTTTCTATACACATCAGTTTAAACTACAGAGAAGAAGAAGATACAAACAACCCCTTAAAAATCTCGTTGCTTATTTCTCGTTCGTCGTCCATCTGCTGCTGTGGTGTGTTGAAATGTTTTTTAGAGTTGTTTGTTTGTTTGATTGAAATAGAATAATGAAACAATTGTCTTACTTCAACAGTACTTATTGGTAGTAGAACAAAATATATATACGCTACTAAACCACCCAATGAAAAAACGACTGTCTATACATTTCGTTCTTTTATCACAGAGCATTATATTGTTCGCGACTGCTGGTATACACTGGTATAGTGTTCGTTATTAAGAAGGGTCGTTCGGTCTTTCTTTCATTTGTGTTTGTTATATAGAAGGTAAAACCAAGAAACGGTCCAAGATGAAGCGCTCCTCTGCTGGGGCTCAAGACGCGTCCTTTTCTTCGCTGCTGGCAAGCCATAAAAACGCGAAGCGTAGAAGAAAGCGGCGAAAAGTTGCCGCACAAAACGGAGAGGTGATAAATGATGGTCCAAAAGTCATAGCAATGAACAAACCGTCGGCCGAGGAACTGGCCGAGGCCGCTAAAGCTGCGGAAGCAAAGTATGGTCCCCAGAGCGCGAAGCCGCCAACGGTTCCCGGAACTGCTGTCAAAAATGTATGCCGGCAGGTTGGCAGCATGTACCCCACCCCGACCCCGAGCGGGCAGAGGCCATGGCTAAGCGACGACTGGCTGAAATCGTTGGACCCGCCTTCGTGTGGAATGGGCAACAAGTTTTTCCTCTATTCTATGTACCGTTTGTACGCGAAATTTAATCGGAAACGGTTGTTCTTTTTCAGCAAAGATTGGCTACGGGATAAGTTTTGCCTGGCGAGGGAGGTTCGGTACGACGTGCAGGGAAACGCAGAAAGCGACGAGTCCGGAATCGACAGCAGTCAAATCACAAGGAACAGCAGGATGCTTCAGTCCGTCTTCGACAACTGCTCGATGTACCTGCAGTGGTCTCCCGCGGTGCTTGTCCACTCGCGTCTTGTCTATGCGTGGTTTGCAACATTCATCGCAGAATGCATCAAAGTGTCCCGCGCAAAGTACCCGGAGGTATCGTTCGACGACCACCTAGTAGTCCACCTTCGCACCGGGGATATTTTCGACGAACGGGTTCGGCAGTCGCAGAACAAATCCAACAGCGGCTTTATATTTTACACCCAGCCCCCTGCGTGGTTTTACGGATGGCTTGCCCGGAAGAACGCTTACAAAACGGTAAGCATCGTTACCCAAACTCCGGAATCCACGTATTGCAAAGCTGTGAAGGTAGCCTTGGAAACGGTGTCGTCCATTACCAGCGTGCACTTGCGCACGGGCAAGATGCTGGAGGATTTTGGGCTGTTGATGCAGGCCAATCACTTTGTGTCTTCGGTCTCGACGTTTTCGTGGTGGGCAATTTTTCTCGGTAACAAACATTTCGCGGACCACCAGCGTGGTGGGTTAAAAGCGAAAGGGGAGGATAGTGCTGCCGCGGCAAGGAGGCAAGTCTTTGTCCCGTTGACCGGGTATTGGCATCCTCAAAGCAAGCATGGATCGCAATGCAAGTTTGTAATGGACGAAGCTTCAAATCAAGGATGCTGCGATCGCTACGAGTACATATTAGAAAAGGAGGATTATTGGCAAAATACAAATGGGCAACGATCAAAACTTTTCGAATTCAATGCTCCAAATTGGTTCCTTGAGAAATACGGCACGTAGTATATATTTTTTATAAATATTAAAAGAGCAAATAGTCTATATTATATAAAAAATACATACAAAACAATTACATCGATCCTTAATATTTGTGTCAATCTGAACCATCCATCCAACCTTTTTCTTAATTGTATTTGTATTGGATGTTAATAGTCATTAAGTATACAACGAAAACAACAACGCGCAGCGCTCGAGATCCTCAAGAAACACAGCATCACAGCATAGGAAAAAATAAAGAAACAAAAAAAGAAGAATAATACAACAACGCATTCTTTCTTCATCATCTTCTCTCAACAAAATAATATAATAATAATAACAACAACAACACAAAAAAAAATTATATAAAAAATAATAATAATAATAATAAATAATAAATAGAAGAATAAAATTTTATTATTATTAATTATGTTACCGACCTAAAAGAAGAAGTGTTGTGGTTTGCATGATTAACAGTGCGATTTGAGATAATAATCAAAGAGTACGTAATTGGTATGTGGAAAGCAGTCGCGTATGTTGGATTAAAGTAGTGGGGGTTGTATTTGTTAATAAGAGGTACAACGAAAAACGTTTGAGCAGAGAGAAACCATGGAAGACCAGAATCAGCACGAACTGTTTAGGGACGTTTTTCAAGTGGAACAGATAGACCCGGATGGAAAGAAATTTGACCGGGTGTCTCGGCTTGTGTGCCGTGGAGATACGTATGGGATGATGCTTACAATTGACGTTCACTCGGAGTTTTTTCGGTGTAAGAGTCAAGATCGTATTAAATTAGCATTGACGTCAACAATCAATATCAACGGCGAGCCTGGCGCCGACACGTACGAGCCTCCTACCGAAAGGACGCTGTTGGACGACTATGATTACGGCATGCACGGGCAAGTCTTTCATTTTGAGAACAAAGAAGAAAACAATGTTGCTGTTTATATTTCATATGGTGGTCTTCTTATGCGCTTAGAGGGTAATCGTCGCCACGTAAACCCATTGATTACCAAGAACATGAAATTGTACTGTTTGATGAAGAAAGAGATTTAAATGCCAGGCGGACATGCGCTGGTAAGGCAAGGCAATGCGACGGATGGATGGTCCAACCAAACAGTATACAATGCGTAAGTGTTTTACCCTGTAATTAATAAGCTTAAGACGTATATATTTTGAACACTAGAACCAATTGCGCAAGCCTAAACCATCCCTTGCCCATGAAACAAAACCCAATCGTTTTCTCTGTGTGTTTTGAACTGGATCCAAATACCCAAAATCCAAAACTGATCGAACGAAAGCATCAAAATCCGTTTCCGAAGAAGAAGCGCGGAAGAAGAAGCAATAGAAGAAGAAATAATTTGTGGCTTCTCTGCTTATATTATACTTGTAATTACTATATTAGCTA
>JACKZZ010001349.1_pt1 | contig 17943 bp, 21 predicted proteins | sample 8027871 | NCBI WGS metagenome assembly JACKZZ01 (sample SAMN15724774, study PRJNA655200) | protist metagenome | isolation source: fluorescence activated cell sorting (FACS) single amplified genomes of... | place: USA: West Boothbay Harbor, Gulf of Maine | collected 2000-07-19
CATCTTCTTCATCTTCTTCATTTTCTTCTTCATTCTCCAAGTCATCATCACTATATTTATATTCTTCATCATCACTATCATCTCCCCCATCCAATAAATTCCACATATTTGTTAATACTGGCTTTGGTTTGTTATCTATTTTTTCATTTTTACCAAAACTCATAATATCAATTGACTTAATATCTACCTCTTCAACATTATTATCTAATTCTTTAACCTCCAATTTAATGGAACAAACTTTATTTAATTGTTTTTCTAAACTTTCTATTTTTTCATTTTTTTTTTTAATTTCTTGACTCAATTCAAAAATTTTTATATTTTTTTGACAATTATTTTCTAAAAGTTTTTCTTCTAATTCTTTAATTTTTTTTTTTAAATTTTTTATTATAGGAAAATTTAGCAATGCCTCATTTGTTTTATTTTGCTCTTCCATTATTGGATTTAATAAAGTATATAAATTTTTTTTCAAAACACTACTAATCTCTTCAGACATATTTTCAATAATTCCCGGATTATCCATTAATACAAATATTATATATATTACGTTTAATTAGATTTTTTTAAATATTTTATTAGTTTAAATCTATGACATCTAAAAAAGATATGGTAAAATTTGTAGTTATGCAAACCAATTATACAGAAGACGAGGCTGAACAAAAATTACAAGAGAGTGAATATAATTATGTTAAAGTTATTAAAAATTATTTAAATCCTAATTTTACTAAAAAAAAAACACCAGAAAAAAAACGCAGTACAAATGAGAAAATGATGGATGAAATTAGAGGGTTTATGGACACTGCAAATAGACAATATATTCAAAGAAAAGATCAGAAAGAAAAAAATGATGCAATACAAGCAAAAATATATGAAAAATTCTTAGAACAAAAAAAAATACACACAAGTTGTGTTTATAGCCCTCCTACACAGAATTCATGTTCAAAAAATTGTCCAAACCCCATGTGTCCTGGATTATTAGGAAATGATAATAAATATATTAAAGAGGTTCCCAATAAAAAGTTAGAACCTATTATTGAGGTACTTTCAGACTAAATTTATAATGTAACTTTTTTATTATATTATAAATTAAATGAATCTACAATAGAAACTTTTTTACTAGTTTTTTGTTGTTTTCTTTTTAATCTAAAACTAGTTTCTACTTTATTTGTATTATTTAATAAATTATTATTAATAAAAGGTATTTCATTATTTTCTTCGTAAATTTCAGGTAAAACTTTTGTCATTGGTTTGTCTACAACCATTAAAATTCTTTCGTTTTTCAATAATTTTCTATATTCATAAATACTCAGATTACCATAATACTTATCTAAGGTATAAAATGGATTTGGTGCGGGTTTTATATTTTTTTCGTAATCAAATACCTTACTATAAATATTATTTAAAAGTGTATATCTTTCCCATTTCCTAGAATTATCTATATCTTCGTTTTTTAAATAGGCTACAGCACATTCCGGGCTGCAAAAACAACCATAAACTTCTAATAAATTATTATTATACTGTTTTGGAATAAAAATGGAAGGATTATCAAATTCGTAAGTGCACCAAAAACATGCGGATTTTTTGTCAGATGCACTATTATTGCGTAAATTTAATTTTAATTCTTCAAGTTTATTCCAAATTTTTTTCATATCGGTCGATTTTGTTGTTGTTTCTTTCTTAGATTGTGTATTTTGTAAATTAATATTTTGTGGAGGAGGAACTATTTTTTGATTTTGATTAGCATTATATAATTCTTTGTAAGTTAATTTTGATAATTTAAAATTGGAATTGATACTATATGCTTCTGGATTTTCTAGATTTGGGGAATAATCAGCAATATTAATTTTTTTTTGTTGTAAATCTTCGGTTTTGCATTTTAAATGTAAAATAACACTTTCTTTCATGTTCACAATTGTATTTTTTTTTACTTCCTTTTTTATGATTTTTCCTCCTTTTGGTTTTCTACCTCGCTTTTTAGGTGGAGGTTTATCTTTGGGATCCACATTTTTTGGCTTCCTTCCACGTTTTTTTTTGATTTTCTCTGTCATATGAAAGTGTATATTTATTTTAATTTAAATACTTTTTTTAAATACTTAAAAAACAAAAGGCTTAACAGACAAGGCATTTTTGGCCAAGGTTTTACAATTTAATTAAATGTTTCCATAATATCTTTCATATTTTGTACATCTTCAATATCTTCCATGTAAATACGATTATTATAACAATGGCGACACAATGACTGATAATTTGTTGTACCAACTAACAACTGCTCCTTTTCATTACTTAACCTGTGTGTAAAAATACCATCAAACTTTTTACATAAATGACAAATAGCCTTAATTTTCACTATCTCATCACACAACGGTATAACATCCAAAATAGAACCGAATTTTTTTCTATCATAATCACCATCCAATCCACATACATACACTTTTTTATGTTGTTTATTTACAAGCCAATCAACCCATGTATACAAATCATCGAAAAATTGGCCCTCATTTATAAAATAAACATCATATTTTTTCTGATATAATGTTTCTTTTACTGATAATTTTGATTCATCAAATATTTCTGCCAAATGTGTTACACTAAAATCATTCAAAATTTCATTATTATTATGTGTTTTTGTCTTTTTAGTTCCAGAATCATATCTGTCGTCATAACTATGATTAATAAAACAACACTTCAATTGGCATGCAGTGTGACGATTATACTCTTTAATAAGTTCTGTTGTTTTTCCAGCAAACATTGATCCTAGAATAATTTTGAGGTAGCCTCGTTCCATTTTAATAAAGTAAAAATTTTTATTTAAACTCTTATTCAATTTATCTAATATAGTTTATCTAATATAGTTTATCTAATATAGTTATCTAATATAGTTATCTAATATAGTTATCTAATATAATTCTATACTTATCTATAAATATTACAGATAAGTATTTATTTAGTAGATTTAATACAAACTCCCGTTCCATGATTACATTTATAATCACTTCCTCTTAATTCTTGACAATATTGATTGGCAAACTCGGCAGCAGAAATATTCCATAAAATATTATCATCTGAATCATAAATAGGTACAAATTTATTTTTATTTACTGCATTTTTTGTATATTTTATTAATGATTTCCTTTCTTCGGGGTGTCTAAATAAACCACAATAATCAGGAGTACCACCTTTCCTCTTACGCGTCTTTCTTTTTGGAAACCTTTTTCTTAAAAAGATCTTTTTTCGGGATTTTTTGTTAAATTTTATAATTCTTCTTATATTTTTTCGTGTTTTTCTCTTTTTTCTCTTTTTTCTCTTTTTCTTTTTTCTTGTTTTTGATTTTCCTCCACGGATAATAAACTTTTCTCTATCTCTAAAAAATTTAGTATCTTCATCTGCTTGAGAATGTTTTGTTATTACCCCTCTACTATGGTCATGAGGGTCGATTTCAATATGGTCTTTTTTCCTAGGAGAAAGTTTTAATTCAATACCCATACCTTCTCTAACATCTTGCATCATTTCCAAACAGTCATTATACGTCATATCTCCAATAGCACATCCCTCTACAAATTTTCTTATGTCTGCGGTTCGTGCATACTCTCTCATTCTAGTTCCTGATATTTCAACTGCCTCTCTAGGTTGAGGGTCAAATAATTCCTCATCGCTCAATGTTCTTTCTAAACGTCTTAATACTGAGGCATTAAATTTATTTTTTTTAACAAGTTTATAAGATATAATTCCCACTACATCATCAGAATCATCATGAGATGAGTAATCCAACTTTTGCTCGCCAACTTCTTTTCTGTTTTTTCCAGCCTGTAAAATATCAATATTTGGATTATATTTTTTAAATGCATTAATTCTATCACTTCCTACAACTATTTTTACTTCTGCATATTTTCTTTTTTTTAAATATTCAACCAAATCCAATGACATAGTACCATGTCTGTTGGGAGAAACCAATGTTCCACGAGAATCTTTATGCGAAGGAGTATGTCTTACAAAACTTTGTCGTTCTCCCAATAAAAAATCAAACATATCTGGAGAGAAACCCTCTCTCTGAGGAAACATTTTTTGTAAATAATACAGTCTATCTCCGATATTTAAAGGATTTTTTACTTTAAAATTAATAACTTCTTTATTAAAGTCTCTTTCTGATAAATTTTTTAACCATTCATCTTCTCTAGATGGCGGTTTTGAATATATATATACATACGCATGTCCATTATTCATAGTTGCTAAATCTAACGTTTTTCGTATTAATACTTCATGACCCTTATGTGGAGGCTGCCATCTTCCTATAGTAAGATATGCTGTTTTACCTATTGCTTCATATAATCGTTGTTTACTTAAATTATATTGTTCACTTCTTTTACCTTTTTCTTGCTTTGACATTATATATTATTAAGAAAAAAGTATTTTAAAATTAGAGAAGTTGTTCATACAATGAGTAGTCCTTGGATAGAAAAATATAGACCAAAAAGTTTTGATAATATTGTTTTAGACCCAATGAATAGACAAATTTTTGAAAATATAATTAAACAAAATAATATTCCCAATTTGATATTTTATGGTCCCCCAGGAACAGGAAAAACAACAACAATCATAAATTTAATAAATAAATATCAAGAAAAATATAATCAACAAAATAAGGGATTAATGATCCATTTAAATGCTAGTGACGAAAGAGGTATTGATGTAATAAGAAACCAAATAAACAGTTTTGTAAATACAAAAACATTATTCACACACGGTGTTAAATTTATAATACTCGATGAAGTTGATTATATGACAAAAAATGCACAACAAGCCTTAAAATACTTAATTCAACAATATAACAAAAATATTAGATTTTGTCTAATTTGTAACTATATAAGTCGTCTAGATTATTCGCTCCAAAATGAGTTTATTCGTCTGAGATTTTCTCAATTACCAAAACGAGAAATTAATCATTTTTTAAAAAATATTGTAAAAAACGAGAAATTAAACATAAGTCAAAGGCAGTTAGAATTTATTCAAAATAAATTCAATTCTGATATTAGAAGTATGATAAACTTTTTACAATCAAATTATCAGAATATAGATAAGAACTTAAAAATTCTATCTCATACTTTTTTTGAAAATTGTAATAACAAATTATCAAAAAAAAAAAATATTTTAAAATTTTTGAATCAAATATGTGAGCGTCAAAATATAAGGAAAAGAGAATTTATAATTAATTATATTAGTTTTTTACTTAAAACAAACATAAAATTATTATCGTACGATACCATTTTAGCATTTAAATTTATAATTCATAATCAATGTATTAATGAAAATTATTTATTTAATTATTTTGGAGGTGAACTAGATAAAGTATATAAAGTATTATAATATGATTTCATTCTAAATTCTAATTTATTACAGAAGAGGTTTGGGGATGGTTTTTTAGGATTAAATTGTCCTCTCTTTAAACAATATTCTTTAATAAGTGTATTAACTAATTTTTTTTTACTTTTTTTAGTTTGGTATTCTTCTTTTTTTTTCTTTAGATAATACTCCATATATATATATTATCTAAAAGAAAAAATAAAATTGAAATATACTTAAAGACTATTTAAGTCCTTTTTAATATTATGTCAGTAGATAACGAATGGTTACAATTTAAAGACACACAAACTTCTCAATTAAATAATATTTCTACTAAAAGTTTAAAAAATGAAAAAAAAATTTTACAAAATCAACCTAAATGTAGTGAAATTTATATTTCTACTCAGACAAAAATAGCATATTTAAATCAAAAAATAGACTTAAATAAACTGTTTTGGCTTATACCAGTTATTGATTATTTTTCTCCTAAAAATGGCGTTATAAAGAAAAGCATAAAAATAAATTGTAATTCGGAGAAAGAACATAATAAATTATTGGATAAAATCTCAACTCAAAAAAATATATTTATTACTGAATTATCATCCATTAATAACAAAAATAAATTTAAAAAAGTAAATAAAATAGATATTGGGTTATGTGAAAAAGATATAATTAGTTATAGGAAAAAGCAAAAGGGGGCATTTTATAATTGTTTTGCTTTAATACTTAGAATAAAGTATAATAATAAATTTAGAGAAGTTCATGTAAAAATATTTAATACAGGTAAATTAGAAATACCAGGGATCCAATATGATGAACTATTAACTATAACATTAAATAATTTAATTGATATTATCCAACCATTTGTTGAAAAGGAAATCAGTTATAATGAAAAAGATATCAATACTGTTTTAATTAATTCTAATTTTGCATGTGGATACTTTTTAGATAGGTTTAAACTTTTTCAGAAATTAAAATACAAATATAATATTCAGGCTTCTTATGATCCTTGTTCTTATCCAGGAATTCAATGTTTATTTTATTATAATTCTAGAAACAAAGAACATAATGGTGTACATTTAAAAGATGAAAAAAATGATTGGAGAAAAGTATCGTTTATGATTTTTAGAACAGGGAGCGTTTTAATAGTAGGAAATTGTAATAAAATAATTTTAAATATTGTTTATAAATTTATTAAACAAGTTTTAAAAAAAGAGTTTAATGAAATATTTATTAATATAAATAAAACAAAAAAGAAAATCCCCAATAAAAAATTGCGTAAAAAAATAATTAAATTATTCTATTTAAAAACCAATTAATAAATTTTAATGGTGTAAATGAATAAAATATTGTATCAAATTCTTTATCTATTAATTTTAATTCTATTTTATCAAATGTTATTAACTTTTTTTGATTTAAAACTTTTTTTGTAAAAAGATTAGAAATATTTAAATATTTACATTCATCGTCTATTTTTTTTGATTTAATAGATTTTAAAAAAAAGTTAATAATCTTGCAACATTCAACTTTATCATCAATAGATTTTTTTGATTTTACTATTTTATCTTTAACTTTTGAACTCATATTTATTATATACATAATATAACTCATTTTTTGTTCTCCCTTTATATTATAATTATCATATACTGTAATTATAATCTCGTTCATAATTTCCGAAAAATGAATTAAATATTCTAATTTTTTCTTATTTGTATCATCTAAACTAAAATTACCTCTTTTGTCATTATTTATATTAAATATTGTTTTTTTATATACAAATAGGGCTGCATCTTTGGAATTAAGTTGTAAATAAGAATGATTTTCATTACCTATTTGACTTATAAATTCAATGTAATAAAGATATGATTTCTTACAATGATGTACTACTAACTCGAGATTATTTGTGTATAGTAGAAGCATATTGAATATATGTTTTAAACAATCTAATCCTCGTTTAATAATAAAAATATAATAGGTATAATCAGAAACTATAATATTTTCCCCTGCATGAAAAAGATATTCTTTAATAATATTAAAATAGTTTAATACTATTTCTTCTTCATTATTAACCAAAATATTTTTATAATTATGATCTACTAATAAATTAAATTCATCCATATAATTTATCTAACGAAAAATAAATTTATTTTATAACTAATTTTTTTGTTATTTGTATAACTTATTTATTTGTTAAATAAGTATTTAAAGATTTAAACAAAATTTACCATATAACATGTCTGAAACCTCATCAACAGAACAATCAACCAATTATAGACTACCCACAAGCACCACATTACAACATTGTGCTAAACTCGGAATAGTAGAGGATAAACCAATTATGTTTGATTATTGGACATCTAGTTGCGATAAAGATGTTTTAATTGGTGTTCGTGAAAGCGGTGAAAAACTTTTAGTTAAATCAGAAGAAGAATATACAAGTCCTGTTTCTAAAATTTACAAGGTTGAATCTGAATACATTATCATCACAGAAAATTCAATATATCTTGTTTCAGCCGACATTCCCACTAAACGTATTTCAAGTTGAATGAATATTATATAAATAATGTATCCCTACATTATTTATATCAAGTAATTAAACATTTTAAGAAATTTCTCTTTTAAATTATTATTTGTTTAAGAAATTTACTCACCAAAACTTCTCCCAACACGTCTGTTTTTTTTATGTATTTAATTTGAGTAATATCAAATTCTATATTTTTACTTGAACTATATTTGGAATGTTGTTTTACCAAACAACATGCACGTTTCAAAATATTTATAGGAATTTTTTCATCCCTTTCATTTACTATAATACAATGGCCACTAGGATATTCTGAAATATGGACCCAATAATCATTATCAGTTCCTTCTGTTATTAATTCATCGTTTTCTTTTTTATTTTTACCCAGTCGCAACTCATAATTTTTAAATTGTTCTATGATCATAATTATATACTTTTATATAATTATGTATATTTTATATATATTAAAATTTAAATTATTCAATTTTTATATTATAACAACTCCTTTAATCCAGTAATTTGGTCATCTGTTAACTTATCAGGAAAAACTATATTAAATCGGATTATTAAACTTCCCTTACGACCATTTCTCTCCATACCCATGCCCCTAATGTCTTTTTGATAATTAGGTTTTATTATATTTTTTTCTTCATTATTAATTGCATAGGTTTTATCGTTTAAAAATTTAAACTCAAATTTGAACCCTATAAGCGATTCCTTTAAAGAAATATTTTTATCAAAGTAAAGATTTAAACCATTACGGCTAAAAACACTGTCACTGCATATATTTACATGCACTTTAATATCTCCTTTATTTGTATCACTCATAACATTACCCTTATTTTCTATTTTAATTATCTCTCCGGAATCAATACCCTTTGGAACTTCAACATATATTTTTTCTTTCTCAATGGTTTTGGTATTATTTGACATAATCCATCGTTCTATTTCCAATGGATGATTTACACCATGATATGCGTCTTTTAAACTAATTGTTATTTGTTTAGATATAACTGGAGGTTTTTGCATCCCATTGAATACTGGTTGTCCATTTCTAAAAATTCTAACATTAGGCATACCGGAATGCATACCTCCCCCTCCCATACTGGGATGCATATGCATCCCAGGAAATCCTCCAGTAAATAGACTAGAAAATAAGTTATCCATATTTGGTGGCATACCACCACCTCCGCGTATAAAAGGATTACCCTCTTCATTTCCTGTCATATCATAATTTTTCTTTTTTTGCGGGTCACTTAACACTTCATATGCTGTATTTAATTTTTTAAACTTTTCCACATTACCTCCGGGTCTATCTGGATGATGCTTTAAAGACATTTTTCGGTAACTTTTTTTAATATCATCAGGAGAAGCGTTTCTATTCACACCTAATATATTATAATAATCCATTATAACTATATATATTTAGTATATCTTAAACTAATTTAAATCTTAATTACTTAAAAATTACATTTTATTAAATATATCATGAATACTCCCTATTTAAAAAAATACCAACCGAAATTTTATAAAGATTTTACTATTGATAAAGAATACATTGAACTTTTAAATACTATGAAAAAAATAGATAATCTTAATATTCTACTTGTTGGCGACCCGGGTTGTGGTAAAACATCCCTTATTTATGCCAGCATAAGAGAATATTATCAACTAGAAAAAATACCTAATCAAAACATAATGCTTATAAATAATTTAAAAGAACAAGGTATTCAATACTACAGAACTGAAGTGAAAACATTTTGCCAAACACCATCTTGTATTAGTGGAAAAAAAAAATTCATTATTATTGATGATATTGACCTTATTAATGAACAAAGTCAACAAGTTTTCAGAAATTGCATAGACAAATATAATCATAATGTTCATTTTTTATGTTCATGTACAAACACACAAAAAGTAATTGATAGTATTCAATCAAGATGTGCTATTATTAAAATAAAACCAATTCAAAAAAATATTTTGAAACATATATTAAAAAAAATTAAGAAAAAAGAAAATATAATTATTGACGATGAAGCAGAAGAATTTGTTTTACTAATATGTAATAATTCAATTCGTTTATTGATTAATTATTTAGAAAAATTTAAACTAATAAATGAAGTTATAAATTTAGAAAAAGCAACTAATATTTGTACAAATATTAGTTTTTATGAATTTAAAAAATATACAAATAGTTGGTTGATAGAAAAAAATCTTGAAAGTGCATCAAATACTATTTTAGATATTTATAAAAAAGGATACTCTGTAATTGATATTTTTGATACATATTTTAACTTTATTAAACTTAGTAAAGATATCAATGAAGAACTAAAATATAAAATAATAAAAATTATTTTAAAATATATATCTTTATTTTACACATTACATGAAAATGAAATCGAACTTATATTTTTTACAAATGACTTATTTAATCTAACGTAATACATTATTATATTTTTTATAATAATAATATATACATGAGTCAATTAATACAAAATAATTATGAAAAAGAAACATTTTATGAGTTTTTAAATAAATATTGTAATTTGGAAAAAAATAAATTAATTTTTAACAAAGCATCATTAAAACGTGCTAAATTAGAAAAAGCCGTTGAGCCGTTTTGCGAAGACCTTAAAAAATACTATTTTCCGTCTAAACATTTTTATTTAGAGCGCGAACCTTTATACAAAAACATTGCAACAATTATTCGCCAACTCTGTAAATATCTACATATTCCTTATACCTCAAGAATTAAATATTCTAAATCTAAATACGAAATAGTTTATATTATTTTCCCAGAGAAATAAGGATATATTTAGAAATATCCGTGTTTGCTTCTAAAATTTGTTGTTTATTTAATCTTGTAAACCATCCATATTTAGAGCGTTTTAATATTTCTACAGAAGGTAAACAAATGCAGTGTAGAGAACATAAACAAACTTTTACTGGTGTTTCTTGTAACCAATGGTCTACAAGAATTACCCTATCTTCCTTATCTTTAACTCCCAATGATTTACCACACACCAAATTGCATTTTTGTTGTTTTACTAAACTTAATAAAAATTTATCCAACTCTCCTTCTATTTGAGTAGCACTACTATGATCACGAGAAGTCACTATTTCAACATGTTTAATATACTCTACCATCGATTTACTGTTTTTTCGACAACCCATAAACTTATGTGTTGGGAAAAATCTACTATATGTACTAGTAAGATTCCTATTTACAAATTCACCAACAAACATATCACTCGTTTTTAGTTTTGCCTTATAAATATCTACTAAATCTTTCATAACAACTGTAGTATTAGGTACCAACATACCACCATACTCATAAAGTAATTGTCCTAGTGCCAATTTTCTTACATTCTCACGTACAGGATTTGATAATTCATTGAGATTTATTGTCCAATTTTTTAATAGTTTATTGAAACTATCATCATCAATAATACAAATATTAAAACTTTTTCCACAATATTTTATGATTGATTCAATGCATAAATAAATATATGGTTGATTTAAATTTTTTGTATTTCTAGAATAATAACTTTCCCAATTTCTAGCATTTATATTGTAAGTATTATGAATCCATAATATTGGTTTTCCATCTAATCCATCACCTTCATTTAATAAATACTTTCTTACTAAACTATATTTATCTAATTCTTCATCTCCCCAATATTTTTTTTTATATCTATCAAAAAGAAATCCTAATGTTGTCAATATAATAAAAATCACTCCTGTTCTGATAATGTTCATTTATATATATAATTAAATAAATTATTATGGATAGTTATTTAATTATTTTCTATTTGCATTAAATTTGACCACCATTTATTATTCATTTGATTTACTTCTTCATCACGTTTTAACATATTAAAAACTCTATTTGTTGTTTGTTTTTCATTCATATATTTTCTTTCTTCCATCAACTTTTTAGATTGAGAAAGTGAAATCATGGATGGGTTTGTCGATTCTCTATGTCTTTTATAACTCTCCACATTTGCAAATTTCTTTTTGTTTTCATAATCTTTATGAGTAACTGGAACAACTGTTACGGTATGCGCTTGTTTTAAATCCTGGTATTGTAACCTGCTAAACATTGTACTATCATAATTATCTATTTTATCACGACTTAAATTATATCCATTGTCGCCTGTTGCGTCATGTATATCTTTATGTACTACTAATGCCTTTGCATCTTCCTTTTTTTTTTCAAAAAAAGTATTCATATCCCTCTTATTATGAATTTTTTCTGTTTCGATATTCTCATTTGATTTAAACCATGAGCCATATCCTTCATCGTCTTCTTCGTCATGAAGTTTAACTTTTTCAAACATATCATTAAACCAATTGTTAAATTCTTTAGCCGATTTTCCATTTAATTTTTTATATAACAATTCTTCTTTTTGTTTCTCATTTAATGAACCTTCTAAATCTTTATACTCATACTTCTTATTTGTATCAAGATTCTGTCTTTTCACACGAAAATTATATATTGTTTCACACATTTTGTATGCTTTCAAAAAAAACATAAATACTTTTTTATCTAAACCACTTTTGTCTGGATGTGTTTTTAATGCTATTTTTTTTGCCTTTTTTAAACCTGATTGGTCAAAATTATAATCTAATCGAAATAATTCTAATAGATCCTCTAAAGAATAATTATTTATATTTAAATCAAAACCGTTCATCTTACTATATTTTAAGGTTTTATTTTGACCATTTTAATCTAAATTATATATAAGCATGGCATATCAACCTTTAAATAAATTAATTTCACAGCCCCCTACTACAAAAGAATTGCATATAACTACCGATAATTGGCCTGCGGAAAGGAGTAGATTTAGTAATATGGTAAGAGAACCTCAAGATCCTAATTTTAATTGGTGGTTTTGGTGCGGCATTTCAAACAAACAAGGATTATTAGATTTGGTAAATGATTATAAACAAGTTTCTGGGTCATTATTGCATTTTAAAAATATGGGAGATTCCGCACTCGAATCTTGGTTTAAAGATAAAATAAAAAACAAAGTACATAAACAACTTATGATTAATTCCATTGTTGCTATTAATGTAGATACACCTAGAAGTATATCACATTTAAAAGATATATTTAAAAATGAAGAAGTAATATTAAGAATTTTATATACTATATTTTCACAGCGGTACATTTTAATGGAAGGTTATAGTCAAACTGACATGTATACACTACAGTTAGTAACAATTATAATATCACATATAAATTCTAAACAATTAGATATATATAATACAAAACTTAATTCTTCAATATTAAAAGAAACTTTGGTTTATTCTATTTTAACTAAATTATTAGACCTTAAAATATCATCATTATATATATTTCCTACCTCTATAAAAGTTGATAGTATTGATGTTGATATTGTTAAAAAAAATAATAAAAATTTTCAACTGCATGATTTTTTTCAATTTCTTTGTGCTACTATGTTTTTAAAATTTTTAGAAGATAATGAACTAAAAACTAAGATATTATCTCACCCTCGAAAAAAACAAATTTTTTCAGGAATGTGTGAATCATTTCGTCATATGTTATGGTCTCCTAGGCATCCATTTTTAGTTATTGAAAAACAGTCAAAAACAACCGTAAAAACAAATAAAAATACCAGTTATGAAAAAAATATTCTTACAATTATAGGAAAAACATTAGTAGATAATGATCTAATTACATATATGATATATATGATTGCTTATTTTTGTCAATATTTAAAAAAACAACACATTGATAATTATAACTATCCAAATGGGCGATCAAAACACGCATTAGAAGAAATAATGTTTTACGGGAGTTCAGACAATAGAAAACTAATTAATACTTTTTGGACTAAGCCAATCCCAAAAACAAAAGTAGAAGAAATAAGAAATTTTTTACTTAAAAAACTTAAACGATTAGATGGTTCATCTTATACAAAATTGGAAGAAATTATTAAGTTAGCAAAAAGTAAGCAAACAACAAAAATTTATGACGATCGTTCACCTGTTTTATTTAAATTTCCCAATAAACTTTTAAAACCTAGTGCTTCAAAAAAAGGCGGAAGGTTTAAAAAAACTATCAAACACGGTCGTCATAAACGTAGAAAGACACTTAAAAAAAAACTTATTTTAATTTGAATTGATTGGTTTAACTTTTATAGTATATAATTGTTCAGGGGTTTCATTTACATGCGGATACAAATCATAATTATGATAATCATTACACATGTAAAACACTTTACATACTACAACAGACAACATCACAAATAATAATGTCCATAACCAAAATTCTCCAGAATCCATATAGTAAATAGTATAACTATATCTTTATAATATTTACTAATATCTCTTATCAATATTATCATTATTCTCTATTATAATATATTTAAAGACGTCAATATATATTATATCATAATATAAATATATCATTATGCACTGGGTTTATGTTATACAATGTCAAAAAAATATTATTTATGTAGGTGAAACAACTAGACTTTATAGACGATTTAATGAGCATTGTAATAAAGATTCTGGTTCATGTACTACGCATGATTTTTATCCACAAAGTTTAATAGCACTTTATAAAGTAGAAGATGAATGTTCAACAATTAATGATTATAATTGGGACGATGAAGATGATAAAACGTGGGCATTATCATTAGAAAATAACATCACAGAAATGATAATGCAAATTAAGGGGGAATATTTTTATAACGTTTTTGGAGGAAAATATCATGTAGGGTTTAGACCTGATAATAATCCGGGAAAAGAGTGTTCTTTTAATAGACCATTTTGTAATTGCAAACTTCCAGCAGACATTAAAGAATATAATGATAAAAAATATTGGAGATGTGCAAAAAAAAATATATGGGATAAACTAAAAGATTATGTTTTAAATGACTTAGAATTTTGTTATCAAAATGATGCTTGTAATTTTTATAGTGATTATAAACGAGGTTTAGAATTTAAATGTGAAAATTTATTATATCAATATAAAATTAATAATGGTCAATGTCAAATTTTATCGGATAGTGAAGATGATTAAATTATATTAGTTTTTGATAACTGCTAGTAAAAAACTCTTTTAAATCATCATCCGCACCACCCACACATATGTCTTCTATCTGACCATTTATTAAACACATTGTAGTCGGATATGCTTTGACTTTCAAATATCGAGCAATATCACCACTTATATCTACATCAAACATTAAAAATTCAAAATCTAATCCCTTATTTTTTAAAACTTTTAAGTAATCCAATAATATAGGTTTTGTTCTTTTACACGGACCACACCATGTTGCCGTAAAATATAAAAAATATCCTTTATTAGGCTTTATAAAATTTTTAAATTGTGTTCTAGTTTTAATATCAGAAGACACATTAATTTTTTCTATATATTGTTCCAAAGACATTATACTATATTTATTCTGTTTCTTTTAAGTTTTTTATTTTTCTTACCTTTTTTGTAAAAGATAAGAAAATTGAATAGGTTTTGATGATGTAGAGATAGTATTATTATACCCCCAAAACTTATATATTCAAAAATGTCCAAAACACAAACTCCCAATATTGTTATCGCTGGTTTCACAGGAGACCGTTCTGGTTCCATGTGTAGTATGAATAATGCACCATCAGATGGTCTATTTTCATGGATTAATGACCAAAAGAAAAGCATAAAAGATAATTCACAAGTAGGAAAATTATTTGTCAGCACTTTCGATGACGAACATGATATTCGCATTGACGGTGAAAATATTACAGATGTTAATGTTACTATAAAGCAATGTCGAAAATGGATGAAACCTAGAAGTATGACAAAACTCTATGATAGTGCTATTGATGATCTAGACCGTCTCATTCAAGCAAAAACAGATTATGAAAAAAGTATGCCTAGAAGTTTGAGAGCACTCGACCCTAAAATTGTAATCGTATGGGCTTGTATGACCGATGGTGCTGATAATTCATCTATCCATAAAATGGAAGATTTTAAAAATAAGGTAAAAGAAGCGCAAGATGTACATAATATTAAGTGTTTCTTCCTAGGAGCAAACCAAGATGCTGTTATGACTGGACAAGAGTATGGATTTAAACAAGATTGCAGTTTGACATTTGGTGCAACTGCTGCTTGTGCTGGAAACGCTATGAGATCTGTCGGACAGGTTATGAGACAGGCAAGTAGTGGCACACAAGATGTAAGATTTACCCAAAGTATGCGAGTTTCGTCTGCTCCACCACCTTGTCCTCAATCTATTCCTCTGCAATCAACACAAACACTATCGTTCGGACGTCGAAACTATTATAACTCTCTTATGAGGACAAATCAAATATCGTATGATCCGAACCATCCTCATTCACTTAGACAACCTGCTCAACTAACTCGTTCATAAATTATTGAAAAACTCATTTGACTTAGTCTCTTTATTTATATTTATATGTTGACTTACAATATTTTTTAATGTATCAATATCTAAATAAGGCAATATAATATGGCTTTCCCATATATATTTACAAAAAGACCATTCTAATTGCAAATTTTTTGTATAACAACTCGACAACCCCTTCAATATCTTTTTCTCCAATGTTCCTAACAAATAAAGACTTTCTCTCGGTAGAACATAAGCCAATTGTGTCAACTCATGTACATTCTCGTCTGATTTTTCATGGTTCTTAATAAATACTGTGTTAAATCTTGGAACATACTTTTTCAAATCTTGAAAAAGAGGCGGATAATTATATTTATAATGCCATGTCCAATCAATACAACCAAATGAATAATAATTAATAACCCATTCCAATCCTTCCAGATAATTAGTACAAATATTTTGTTTTAATTTTTTAGTTTCTGTTTGTAAAAATAGTTTTGTATAATACCTGGATTGCCAAAAACTTTCATATGGATTTATATAAAGTTCGGTTGTTCTATTTTTAATAGGTATATGCAAATATTTCATTTTTTTTTCATCATCTGTTGTATTTTTAAATACTCTTTTTTCCCATTTTTCTCTTATCTTATATTCGCTCATTATATTTTCATATTCATTCTCTTCCAAATAAGATATCAACTTATAAACATTATTCCAATATATTTTTTTACCATTTGTTAAATTACTTTTATTTACATCTGAATTTTTGAAAACTTCTTTGTATGCATTTAAAATAGTATATATACCATTTGTACGTATATTTAAACTAGGAAAATGAGGTAAAAAATCATTTCCTAAGAAAAAACATAAGAAAATATAATCATATAGTTTATTTTTTTCATTTTCATCTTTTGCTCTTTTATTATTATTTAATTCCAAAATAATTTCTTTACCTAACTCATTAATATCTAAAAGATAACCTTCGTCTGGATTTAGATCACTATTAATAGACCCAATAAATGCAGGTGCTTCTCTATACAAATATATTTTTCTGCACAACCTTAAATGATTTAATGATAACATAATTAAGTCTGCATCGAGTCCATATATGATAGTTCTTTGGTTTTCATGTTGATATTTATATTTTCTAATATAACCAAATAATTTATGTTCTCCTTCTCCACGTTGATTACTTCCTGAAAAAATAATTTTATTTACTTTATATTTTTTTTCCTGATTTTTAAAATAATTATCTACTTGTTTATCTAACTTTTTCATAAAATTAGTTCCGGGTGTAATTGCTGTTTTATCCCAAGATTTACCTGTTGATATATTTAATTTATGAAATACCTTAGATTCAAATTTAGATTTATGGCGACGTGTTCTCTGTTGTTCTAATTTTGCTACAGGAGCAACTCCATCAAATGCTATAAAAACATTATTTTTTGGTTTTATAGTTATAATATATTCTTCAATCTTAAGCGCTACTTGTTTTATAAGTTCATCTTCAAATTTATTGTCATTTTTATATTTTTCATAATCTTTGGATAATTCTCGCAAACAATCATATACAATAGAATTACTATCCAAATATAAATTATGTATTGTTTGATTAAAATGTATTAATTTTTTTACAATATAAGAGTGGTTTTTAATAAGAAATGAAAAATAACTAGGGATACCCATACTATTAATTAATGGAGTCCTTTCTTT
>JACKZZ010016626.1_pt1 | contig 17942 bp, 14 predicted proteins | sample 8027871 | NCBI WGS metagenome assembly JACKZZ01 (sample SAMN15724774, study PRJNA655200) | protist metagenome | isolation source: fluorescence activated cell sorting (FACS) single amplified genomes of... | place: USA: West Boothbay Harbor, Gulf of Maine | collected 2000-07-19
ATTTGATACACACTACACTCTACACACCTCTAAATAACGAAGCACACTATTGAATATGATAGCACACTACACTCTACACACCTCTAAATAATGAAGCACACTATTGAATTTGATACACACCTCTAAATAACAAAGCACACTATTGAAACACATGCAGGAATACATTACACGGTACAGCACATAAAATTAATAATCACATACACTGTTAGAGCTCTATGGACGCCAGACGCCAGATGTAAATATAATAAAGGAAACAGATGTGCAGTTGATCCTATATACATGTAGTATTCTTCATTGTACTGAAAACGATGCCAGATGTAATAAGTACGGTAACTACTGCCATGATATTGCCCTTGTACCAGATGGTGATGTTCTATTTTACAGATGTACTCTACTATTACTGTGCTAGTAGTAGTATTATCATTGATCAAAAAATACTTTTTTTCTTTCTCCTCCTAATAATAAACCGTAGTATTATATTTTTTTATTATTATTTTTTATTTATTTTTATTTTATATATTATTATTATTACCTGTAGTATATTTATTTATTATTATTACCAAGTAGTAGTTATTATAGTAGATATCAAGAAGCTTCTGGGAAAGGTAGCAACACATTCATACTACATCTTATGGTAACTAACCAGCGGAACCTAAAGATTTTTTACCCATCTATTTAAATTGTTTGCCACAAAATCGACAAATCATATCTGTACGTGCAAACATCTAACGTGATTGCATATTGTAGCAGATTCGCACCATATTCTTGTTGAGACTACAGTATATAAGAAATTAAAGATGGAAAATATTTTTCCCATTTTAAAAATAATAAAAAAACGTGGGGTAGTTCCTGTGTTAAAAGAAGCAATTACACCGGCGCTTGCGGTCACTTTTATGGCTGTTCCACAAGGGTTAGCATATGCTATCTTAGCAGGTGTTCCACCAATTTATGGTTTATATTCATGCACTTTGCCGCTCATCGTCTATAGTATTTTTGGAACATCCGGACAAATAGCTCTAGGTCCAGTTGCAATGATATCTTTATTAACTTCAGGTGCAATAAGTGCATTACCAGGGGTAACTGATGAAATGTCACTGATTCTTGTACACGTTCTAGCATTATTATACGGTGTTGCAAGTTTGTTACTTGGTATTTTAGGCCTTGGCAGTATCACCCAATTTTTATCACACGAAGTTTTAGGTGGATTTACTGCTGCAGCTGCTATTATCATATCGTTTAGTCAAATGAAATACGTTCTCGGTGTAAAAATAGCGCGTCACCATTACCCAGTTGAAACATTTGTGGAAGTGTTTTCAAAAATTCCTGAAACCAACTTTGCTGAAGTTTTCATAGCTTTTGTAAGCATGAGTCTTATACTCGCATTACGTTACTGGAAGAACAAATATACTGGTGCTGGAAAAAAACAACAAACAACAAAAATATTTAAAATTATGTCTGTGGTTGTAAGATTTTCCGCTTTAGTAGTAGTTTTTGTTACTTCCATAGTTGCTGCGATTATGGTTGCCAGTGGATTAAACATAAATATAGTAGGGACTCAACCATCTGGAATTCCTACTCCTACATTAATATTTTCAAGTAGTTCTGTGGCATCTTACATACCTGATCTCATTCTTCCTGCTGTTACTATGGCATTCATTGGTTTTGCGGAAACGTATGCAGTCGGCAAGATTTATGATACAGAAAATTTGATTGAACCAAATAGAGAATTAGTAGCTGTAGGCATAGCAAACATTGTTGGTAAGTATTATTATTTTCTTATTTATATCATTATAGTATACTGTATACATATATTATTTATTTCATTCCTAACCATCATTAATTTTGGATGTTTATAACAATTTTTTTCTTAATAGGTGCATTTTTCAATTCTATACCTGTCGCTGGTAGTTTTGGGCGTACAGCAGTAAATGCTAATGCTGGGTCAAAATCAAGTTTATCCAATTTATTTACAGGTGCGGGTGTCATTTTAATTTTATTATTTTTAAGTCCTGCAGTTCAATATGTACCGTACTCCGCCTTAGCCGCGATTATTATTACATCGGTTTTAAAATTGATTAATATTGAATCCTTCAAGGTGGCATGGAAAGTGGATCGGTCAGATTTCGCTGTTTTAATTACAACACTGGTCGCAACGCTTAGTCTTGGCATTGAAATAGGTATTGCCTTTGGAACTGCATTTTCAATTGTAAATATAATAAGAGAAAGTGCTTCGCCATACATTGCTATTTTGGGCCAGGTAAATATCTCACAAGATAAAAATGATGAAAAATTGCAATGGCGGGATATTGCACGGTTTCCGGAAGCGTATAAGCCACCTCGTAACATTGTAGTACGTATGGATAGATCCTTGTTCTTTCCAAATTGTGAATTTTTTGATAAGTTTATAATGCAAGTTATCAACAAAGAAGGAAATGACGCAACAATAAACGTAGTTATCGATCTAATCGCAGTTAATAAAATTGACGTTTCTGGTTTGCATACATTGTGTGAGTTACAAAAAACTTTGCATGATCGCAAAATTAAACTTTCGTTTGCTTGTGGAAAAGGTGCTGTACGTGACATTTTAAAACGATGGACATCTGTTACAAGTCATGTTGATTTCCCTCATTATGATACAATTGAAGATGCACTTCTTGAAACTGTTGGAAACGAGATAGAACTCAATGCAATTGCTGCAAACAATATATTGTTACAGCAAGATGAACTTGGGAAAAAAATTACCAATACAGACGAAGTGAAGTTGGAAATAATTGAAAAGGGCGAGAAAGAGAGCGGGGTGGAAATAGATAATAACGAGGAGTCCGTATGAACGTGTGTACAAGCTTAAACTTATACGAGTAAAATAATAATATGCTCTTACACTCATTAATTTAAATAAAATTTTATACCCTGTGATTGATATTCATATTAAAGTTACACTATTATCTACTTCGACTAGATCTACATCTAGTAAACTTACTGACCTTTGGGGTTAATATTCATATGAAAATGTAGGGGTCTAGTCGATGCAAATTTCACATTCATACACGTATATATATTCTACGAGTAACACAGTATATATGATTATTTAATCACAGGCATAATATTTTATTTAAAATTAATGAGGAAGATAAAATATAAAATTAATGAGTAAGATATAATTGCATTATATTATGAATAAAAAAATATTATAAAAATTTTATAAATTTATAATTGCTTGATAACAAGTATACTACGTGCAACACGCAAACGTACATATACGCATGACAACAAATTATATATACATACATGTATTAAAGTCATATTACATAACATATTATTTAAAAATAAAGGCACTGATTTCATTATGACTAAATTTACATTATTCATTACATTCGTTTTTTTGTTTACAAGCAGTACATGCTTTTATGCAAATGCAAAGAAGGCAGTATGGCAAGATTTGCTCGTCCATGACTGTAACAAAGGATTGCACTTCATGCCATCATCACCAATGGGAGGGTCGGTAGATGCGACACCAGTATTGACAGTACTTGATTTTGTTTTGAGAGAAGTAAAAGACCGCATTGGATGTACAGACAAAGCAAAAGCAACGAAACGCAACGCTTTATGTCGTTACATACCGTCACTCGAAATGGCACTGTATAATTTTGGACAACATTACAATAAGACAGACCACGTAAAAATGACCGATTCATATGACGGTTTTCCTCGCCCTGGATTCTTTGATAATAGTTTTCCAGTTATAAGAGATTTTCAAAGTGTTGGAATGGCATTAATGGGTGGTCTCGTACCGATGAACATGAAAGTTGACGTAGCATCTGTCTTGCCATCTACGTGTAACCCGCTTGATTATTTAAACGGTAAACCATGCAACGTACAGCTTGATTTATTTAAAGCTTTAGGTGTAAAAATTGGTTTTTCTGCACAACAATGCCCAAATTCAAACATGTATGCGCCATTTTTTTCAATTTCATGCCAAGGAGAGAATTGTGATAAAATTTGGTTACCATGTCTTTCAGACAGTGAATGTGGAAGTCAAGCGAAATGTATGGATATTGTGAAAGATTTATTTCGAACTGACCCCGCTCCAACAGATAAAAATGCACCTTGCTGTGTAAGTCGAAAGTACAGAGCAAACGAGGACAAAAAATATGAGAATATTCATACTGAAAGAAGAAAGGATGAAAAAACGGAAGCTGCATGTATAAAAGCCAATTCACGATGTTGGCAAGAATGTCGAGATGGAACTTGTTCTGAAAAGTGTGAAATAGATGATAGCAAGAAACCAAAGGATTCCCCTAATGATGGTGATGAATATGAAAAAATGGAATGGACTCTCTGCTCCATATCAAGGTGGTTTGTTCTCAGGTGCACTGGTGATGACCGGTCCAATACCTATTACTGCAAGTCCATTGCAATGGTGTTCCAGTAACTCAGATTGTGCAAATGGCAATGTGTGTATGGACATGGTTTCAAAAGTTAAAGTATTGCAAGACTTATACGGCAAGTTACCAAGAAAAGTGAGGACAAAATACCATAGTAGCAATGCTGTAGTTATGTCGGATCGAATTTTAGAAGATCCATTGGCTGCATTGGTTTATGGGCAAAAAATGGGTGTTGCAAACACATGTGTCAAAAAAGATGGTACTTTTGTAACGGCAAGAAAGGTCTTAAGAGCACTAGGTCAAGAAGCTGATGACGGTAAAAGCGAACTAAAATTTTGTATTCCACATTTTTTTGATAAGCTTGCCACAGATGCAAAGCTTATAGAAAATGATGCTACCAACTTCATTACAAATCGATTTAGCGCGGTAAACAAGGGACTGAAAGTGCGTGATTTGGTCGATAATTTGGAGGCCACATATATGTACGGAACGGATAAATTAACGATCAAAGGAGATAGCGCGGCGGTAAAAGCAGATGAGGGTAAAGCTTGGCAAAAAATTGAAGTAGATATTGAAGGTGGTTCCGAAGATGTCACTTGTCAACAAACAGAACAAGCCCGAGAGGCATTTATGAAACAAATGAAAGAAACTGATTCAGAGAATTTCAAAGATTTGTCACAAAATGATGTCATGGTGAAATGCGCATCAAAGACTACAAAGTCAACAAAAAAAGCTGCCAGTGGGAAAAAATGGCAGACCGTTTCAATCGACATTGGCAGAGGCAGTGCAGAAACTACATGCAAACAAACTGATAAAGCCCGTGAAGCTTTCTTGAAACAACTAAAGGAAAAAGATGCTACTGCATTTAAAGACCTTGTTGCGGATGAAATTGAAGTGTCATGCACTGAAACAACGAAAAAACGTGTTGCGCAATCTTTGGCATTTTCTGGGTTAACAAAAGCAAAAGTTGAAAGTAAGAAAACGGAAATCACAAAAGATATTGCAAATTCTTTGAGTGTCACTGAGTCTACTGTTACCATCACCTCGATAGAAGAAACGTCCGGAAGACGCAGAAGATTGTTAAGTACGACCGTTGAAATTGAATATGATGTGGAAGTCGCAGATGCGGCAGCAGCATCGGCGCTTGAAACGAAAATGACAAGTGCAACTGTTAAGGATGCCGTTGTAGATAAGGTTGCAACAAGTACTAATGTAGCCAAAGATAGTTTACAAGTGGAACAAAAAGCACCAGAGACAAAAGCAGCCGGTGTGAAGCTAGACGTAGCTGTACAAGTCGATGGGGCAACAGCGGCTACTACTAAGACGAAACTTGAAACAGCATTGGGTGACAAATCTGGGGTTGCAACGAAATTAGCAGAGGAAGGGGTTGAAACGAAGAAAAATTCTGTTGTTTCGACGGCTGATGTTGAGCAAGTTACGGCAGCTGCAGTGGCAACTGACACGGTTGAAGTGACACAAACCGCCGTTGTTATGGAAGTAGAGGTTCAAGTTGATGAGGCAAAAGCAGCAGAAACGCAAAAAAAACTTGAAGAATCATTCAGTGACAAGGCAAAAGTTGCAGAGAAATTAGGAGAAGCGGGCGTTGTGAAAGAAGATGGTAGTGCAGTTACAACCGAAGATGTGAAAGATACAAACGTTGCAAAAGAAGTAACAAAAGAAATTGATGTCAAAAAAGATGAGCTACCAGAGAATGTGCAGAGCATAGTTGAAGAAGAACAAAAAGGAGGATACGCTGCAGTTAGTGAAACCCTAAAAACGGCTAAAAATAGGGGTGGCAACACTTTTAATAGCCCATCCCCAGGTGCAGGAAGTTTAAGCGAAGACGATGTCTTAAGTTCTGGAAATTCTGTGTATATTCAATCGCCACTGTTTTACATGGTTTTTATGGCAATGGTTGTATTGTTGTAAGCTGAATATAAACACATTACAAAATACAAATTTAAAAGGCCGTTAATTCAAAAAAAAGAAATACGATACCTTGCATTTTTTTAAGTGGTGAAAAAAAGGTATGAATCAAGATCACATAAAAATGCCCAGACACTCTAAAATTACATTTATAAACTTATCATAAAAGTTATCACGAGTACCTCGCGCGTATATATTTTTTATATATTAATTAATTCTTACTCATTTATATATATTAATTAATTCTTACTCATTAAGTTATAAGTTATAATTAATTCTTACTCATTTATTTAACATTAAGTTAATATACGATATAAATAAATATGATATATATATAATTATTCGTGTAATTCTTTTACTCATTATCATATATACAAGTTATAATAATTTCTTCGACAAGTTATAAATAAAAATATTAATTAATTCTTATTAAGTACTCATTTAAAGTTAATATTTAAAATAAAATGTTTATTATATTAAATGTTCTAACTCATTAATTTACATAAAATTTTATACCTGTGATTAATATATTCATCTCGTGTACTATTTTGAAGAGGATAGAAAATGTAAATATCTACTCCGAATAGACTTACATCCCCTTCTATCATTTACATTTAAAATGCATTTTATATATATTATTTAATTATTATATATATATATTTACAGGGAGTAAAATTTTATCAAATAAATGAGTAAGAATTAATTATATTATATAATACAAGTTGAAAAAAAGATTTTGAATATTTTTTAAAGAATATCATACTTTTTACTATAACACTTTGTAATCCACGCCTCGGAATGTCAATGTTCTTGAAAACGCACTAGTGTCTTTATCGTTTTCATCTATACTATCGTTTGTTTCAAGGTCGTCGTCATCGATATCATCATCATAACTGAAATCATCATTTGCACCCTCGTCTTGTTCCTTTTTCATACCGTCTTCAGTATGGTGTTCTTGATATTTACCTTCGTAGCTTGAACTATTATCAAAATCATCATCGTTTTCTTCAAGTACACTAACATTATCTAGAGTGGAGTATTCCGCCACCGTATTGTCCACATATTCTACTTTATTCGTATCGCCGTTATCTTCTTCAACCACATTTTCGTCAATAGCATCGTCGTTTAATAAAACACAATGCGTGTTGTAAATAGGCACCAACTCCTCTTCGTCGTCATTCACTATTTCTTTGTCGTCATCTTTACCCTCTACTTTTTCTTCATCCTCTTCGGCATTCAATTCTACATCGTCTACCATAATGGTTTCATTAGTTGCGTTAGAAACAACATTACCTTCGCATTCCTCTTTCTGCCCACTTACAACTTGTGCTGGTTCGTCCTCTGCAAGCATTAATGCTCGTAATTCTTTCACAGTCGGTCGTTTACTATTCCCAGTAATTTCCTTACTACCAAGTTTTAAATAATTATTTCGTTGATATTTGCGTTGGCTTGCTTTCAATATAGGTACGGCAACATCATTAATATCTGTTTTCCCTATAAAAACAATGTTTGTATGTTAGACTATGTGGCCGTTGAAAAATTAAGAAAAAGGAGAGAAGCAATACTTACATTTTCTTCGCTGCGCTTTGTCCTTTTGAACTTCATCATTTTTAACACGCTTCAATGGTGGTGATTTATTATTACTATTATTAATCAATTCTGTTGGCAATGCGGCTAATATTCGTGTTTGCGTCCGCCCACGTACTCTACCGCCGCGTATATTGCCTGTTAAGTTATTTCCTTTGTTTAATAATGCAAACGACTTTTTACTATTCTGGTGATCAGTACCATTCCCAATATCCACGTCATCATTACTACACTTATTAACATTCATATATTTTAAATACTCTTTACCTTTGTCTTCAATACATGGTATTTGAATATTTAATTCCTTACTTTTGTCAATTACACATTTACGATTAAAAAACTTTTTCAATGTTAATCGTTTTTTCATATCTTTGTTTAACATATCTTTCACAATTATACGTAAATCATGCGAGTAGTCCACGCAAATTGGCTCGTACTTTCCGCGCATAATTTTTAATACTAAAGCACCTTGATTAGTTGCATCAAATGGGTGTTGAAAGGTACCTATATATGGATGCATGTGCACGTGCAATGTGCGTTTATGTATGTAGCATGTTAGTAGCGTGCAAATATCAGGGAGCAAAGGTTCGATATACACAGTATATACTTACAGCATTCGTAGAGTATACAACCTAGCGCCCATACATCACTTTGTTTATTGTATGGCTTGTTGGCACATAACTCGGGTGATAAATAATATGGGGTACCAACAACGGATGCAGCATAACTTTTTGTGCTATTTAACATTTTTGCTACTCCCAAATCGCCAATTTTTAGCGATGGTACATTATGATAATGTTGACCAAACTTATTGCAGTGCGCTTGTGTATTTTCGGCATCATCGCGGACCAATAAAAAAATATTAGCAGTTTTCATATCACGATGTAAAATTTTTTGCGAGTGTAAATAATATAAACCATTTGCCATTTCTATTAAAAATTTCCAAATAATATTTTCTGGTAGTAATACATTGTTTTGGTAGTTACTGTTGATATTTTTTCCATGGCTGTTGCTGCTGAATTTATCGGTGTTATAAGTATTGGCTTTACGTTTTGCATGTGACAAATATTGTTGTAAATCGCCATTGTTACAATATTCCATAATAATATTCAACGCTGTTTTATCAATAAACGAGTCGTAATATTTAACAATATATTTATTAGATAGTGAGGCCATAATTTTACATTCATTAACAGCATCAAATTGTTCCTCTTTCGTCATTTGGTTCAATTGTACTTGTTTCATGACATAAATTTTGCTCGTTTTCTTTTTACTTGATTTGTTGGTAGCGGCAGCATGTTTGTGAACAATGCGTTCTACCTTATATACCTGTCCATATGACCCGGAACCAAGAGTCGATAAAATATTAAAATCATTTAACGTTGACGTAGACATAATTAGTACTGTACGCGTCGAAAGCTAAGGTATGACACGTAGTTACAACGACGAAATATATATAATCAGATCTATACGTACGTAAGCTAAAAAAGGTCAGCCTCCAAGTTGCACTGCTTCCCCCTTTTTTTTCTTCTTTTAATGTGCGTGTTTTGTGCGTGTTGTTTGATGTTGACGTTGTTTGTTGTTGTTGTAATATAAATAATTATAATAATAATAATAATAAAAAAAAAGTAGTAGTGCAATAATAATAATAAAATAATATTAAAATTTATAATAATATAAAAAAAATATAAAATTAATTTATTATTAATAACACTAATAATAATAAAAAAATATAATAATAATAATTATTTATTATACAATATATAGAAGAATACGACTAATAGTAGTAGAGTACCAAGTACATCATCTTCTTCTCTCGCTAAAAAAAAAAATACATTATTATTATTGTTTATTATTGAATTTATTGATGTTATTCTTATATAAGGAATAAACATTAAAAATATAATAATAATAATAATAATTTGTGCATTTCAATAATACTTTTTGAAAACTTTTTGTTGTGTTTCATTCTCATTGTTGTGCCTTTTATTTTACTCTTCTCGTTTTTTGCATTTTTGCAATAATTCGCAAACTTTGACTAGTCTCACTATGAAAGCAGCATTGCAGCATTTACCAAATATCGTTAAAAAAATGGTGGATGGGAGTACATAGGCGATCCGATGCTAGTATTATTGTGTACTAACAAGTACGACAACTATATCATATTGTTGGTGTTATAATTAGGGTATTTGGACACTAATAACATGAAAACATCGCGTCTAACCCTAATGCTAACACTTATTGGTTGGAAATACATAGTAGTTAGTGCAATATTGAACTTGCCACTATTATATACCGTATGGAGTGTACGTGTTAGAGTATTAAATATAGACGTTATAAAGTTGTTGTTTTTTAATACTGTATAGCACTAATAATAATAAATGTACTTAATTTATAAATTGATAATAATAATAATATAATAATAATAAATAATAAAGAAGAGAATGGTGGAAAGGAAAAGTGAAAAACAACGTCAACAATAAACACACAACACAGTCATCACACCTCGGTCACCTTCCTCGGACATGTTCACGAACACATCGGGCGACAAATCTACTATAATAATGTTGCTAAAATAACGCGTTGTGTAAAACTATTGTTTACCATTTTCGTCACATCTGATATATCTAACTATGCCGCTATATGGAAATGCAAATTATTGGGAAACACACTATACGAATGACGATGACGAAACATATGATTGGTTGTTATCGTTTTCAACACTACGTAGTATACTGGTAGAACATGCAGGGTGTACAACGTTAAGTAAACGTAGTCGCTTATCCCTATTAATTGTTGGCTGTGGTAAATCAACTATATCCGAGAGGATGTACGATGCTGGGTGGAAAACAATATTTGCAATTGATATTTCTAAAGTTGCTATAAAGCATATGCAAAAACGTCAAATAAACCGTAAAACTGGTAAACGGTTGCGCAAAGGTTTAACGTTTCAAGTACAGGATGCATTAAAGTTGAAGCTCAACGATAGTTTGTATAAAGAAAAATATGATTTTATATTTGAAAAATCAACACTGGATGCCTTATTATGCACACGGAATGAAAGTACGTTGGCCGTAAAATTGTACTTAGAAAACATATATCATAGTTTAAAATTTGGTGGTAAATTTATGGTTGTAAGTTTAGGACCACCAAAGCGTAGATTATCAAAATTGAAACAACAGGGTCTTGATTGGGAAATTACTGTTAATGAGATACCAAAACCACATATGGAGGGATTTAATGTTCGGGACGATGATGAACGTTATATATTTGTTTACATTTTAACAAAAAAAGAACAAACTAATTTTAAAGTTGCTACCATAAAAGTTAGTGAAGAAGTAGAAGAACCAATATTAGACCCTGACGCAATTGATGTATTTGAATGGCCAGGTGAAATTGTTGCCAGAAGAAAAGAATATTTAAATAATCTGAAAGCGAAATTATTACCAGTCGAAGCATACAAAACACTAACTCTACAAAAAGCGCGACGTAAAGAAATGTTAAAGCAGTTAAAAGCAAAGTTGCTACCGTGCAGCTAAAGCTAACGTTGAATTTTTTTAATATCTCTCAGATTTTTTAAAACATTTTTATTTATTCTGATATAATTAATTCTTACGCATTAAATTATACTCGTATATAAAAAGTACTCGTAAAATTTTATATTTTTTAAGGGTACATATTTTATTATATAACTTCTTAATAAATATCATACGACGTATATAAACTTATAATAATAATAAATTATAAAATATTATATGATATTAAAAAAAACACATTTTTTAACTTGCGTACACAACATCCTAGATATGATAGTTAATGGAATTTATATTCACAACGAAAAACCACATCAAATCAATCGTCATCATCAATGGAATTATCAAAGCTACTTTCACCATCATCGTCATCATCATCAGAACTATCGTCATCGTACCCATGTTTAATTTTTAATGATCGTATAGCTGCAATTAAACGTCTTCTATCTTGCTGTCTATGAACTCCAAGGTCTTCTTTTAAATCTTCATCATTGACCTCTAATAGCAATGCACCATCTACATCATGGTATTTAAATTTCTTTTGCACACTTGGGTTAACACCGACACTAGAAAGCCATTGTACAACTTGAGCAGTAGCTGAAGTAAAAAAATAAGTTATGTTTTTTGATAATTATTTTGTTAGAAATTAGTTAATTAATCTGTGTGTGTGTGTGCGTGCGTGCTTCATATATAACATATGTATTTATACTTACTCCATGATCTTGGTGGTGTTTTCTCAAAACTTCTACGTGTTGTAGTAGACGTACTTTGGGAATATTGTGATAAATCGGATTGCGTTTCTACTCTACTTTTCAATTTTTTATCATTATTATTATCTTTAGTAGTAGTAGTAGTAGTAGTAGTAGTAGTAGTAGTAGTAGTATTGGACGATGCGGTAGAACTTTTGCCTGGCGTTCGTCTTGATTTATTTTTCTGACATTTACTTTCATGTTTGGCAATATCACGTGCTATAATTTGCATCGAACAATACTGGCACTTGCGTGGTTCCCATTCACATTTATGTGGCTCATTTACCATTTGATCGCAATGCTTACATTTAAATTTAACTTTTGTTTCTGCTTTATCTTTCGCTGGTGGGCTGTTTTGAAGAACCTTTGCGTGTGCTTTTGCTTTAATATTTTTATACGTTTGAACGATATCTTCATCCTCGCTACTAGATGAACTACTACTGCTACTAGAGCTACTGGTGGATGTATTTAAACCGGTTGTTTTCTTGGTAACAATATTCGTGTTAACAGATGAGTCATTATCAGCTTCCTTGATAACTTTTTTCATAGCATCATTAACCGTTTTGGTCTTTTCAGTTGCTGGCTTTACGCTTCCCGCCTTACTAGCATTTACGCTACCTTCTTTTGGCCGTTTATCACAGAACTTTTCGTGGGTTGCAATTTGACGTGCCATTCTACCCTTCCCGCAAAATTTACAAGTAACAATACGACAAGTACATGTCTTTTTATGGTCGCTTAATAAATTACCTGGGAATTTTCGCAAACAATATGGGCATTGCTTTTTTGGTGCAGGTTTGGATGGTTTCGATGGCGAATCTTCATCTTTTGTAGGATTCTCAGCTTTGAAATCTTTTCCTGGCGTTTGGTTATTGATTGCTTTAGCTTTTAGCTCCATTTCCTTTAACCGTGTCCGAACCCTTTCCACTTCTTCGTTAACAGGTTTTGTAGATAGTGTTTTGTTTTTGTATACGTTATTTGACGTTGAAGTTTTCTTCATGGATTTACTGCTAGTTGTGCTTGTAGTTGATTTACTAGTTGTGCTCGTTGTTGGCTTAGTTGATGATTTATTTTGTTTTAACATTTTTTGTCGCTCCTGTGCACGTTTAGCTTCGGCCTCCGCGCGTTTTGATTGCGTTAATCGCATGCTCTGCTTGGATGTAGTTGTTGCTGCTGCTGTAGTAGTAGTAGTAGTAACACCTGTTTTGGTATTGCTGTTTCTAATAGTTTTGGGAATATTTAAATGTTTATTAGCATTTTTACCACCTTTTGTTAATTGTAACAATGGTTTTGTGCTCGCTGGTGGCGGTAGCGGTTTATTCTTATTTGTAGTATTATTCGGAATGCTATTGCGTTTTGTTCCTTCTGATGAATCTATTTCTTTGCTAGGTCTAGCATCGTTCTTATCATCTTTATGTACATTCACCATCATAGTTTTTGTTTTCATTGGCGTTGCATGCGTTACCCGAACGCTACCCGAGTTATTAGCAGTGCTGCTCTTTTTCATATTAGTGGCTTTTGCTAATTCACTCGGATGGGGTGTGCTTGGTGGTGGTCCAACAGGCCTAACTGCAGTAGCGGCCATCATGTGTGCTTTCATCACTCGTTCCGTTAAATCTTTTATGATTACATCACGCTTTTCAATTTCTTTTAACAAACTGGATCGTACGTTTTCTAGTTCTGCACTCATTTGTTGCGACTCCATTGCACGTAAACGTCTGCTATCCTGTCTTTCCTGAACCATAGCTTTAGCAACTGCTTGTTTAATAGTTTCCTCTATCGTATCATCTGGTTCCATTGCTTTTTCAACATTAGTCTGCATTTGTCGTATTTCAGCACGCAATTGATTGTTTACGATACCGCGCCGTTGTGCTTCTTCTGCTAATTTACCCCCCAGGCCAATAACCCGTTCGTACACTTCATTTACACGATTTATTATAGCATTGTCAGTGTTGGTTTTTTGCTCCTGTTGCTCTTGTGATTTTTTTTCGGGAATGGTATTTCTGCTAATAGTTTTTAAATCATCCTCCAACTTTGATTTTAAACGTGCAATCGATAATTCGATTTTATCTTCCAATATACGTTCGATTCTACGTTCAATACGATTTTCTATTACTTCTAACTGCATACTGGTAGCTACATTCCCCGTTGTTGATGAAGTGTTGTTACTATTGGAAATATCGTGGTCATTTGTGTTATTATGAAGTAAAAGTTGGGTTTTACTTTCAACTAATTCTGCACTTGCCTGCGCTTTGTGTGCGGCTGACATTGCAGTAGCTGTTGCAGTTGCAACTGCTTGTGATTGTGCTTTTAACGCTGTTTCCATCTGGTTGCGTAACGGTTCAATACTTGCCATTACTCGCGCATTGACCTCGCCCCGTGTTGCACGCTCTTGCACAGATGCTTGTAATTGGCGTATTATATCGTCAATCGATGCCACCGACCGTTTAACATTATCAATGTCTAACTCGTACCGTATTCCACGTTGTGATAAATGATTCATTTGTGTTTGGACATGTTCCACGCCATCACGATATAACATACATTCGTCTTTTAAACCTAAAACGTTTGCACTACACGTGTCAGTTGTACGTTTCATGGATGACATTTCTTCCTCCATTTCCGTTACGGAACGACGTAAATCATTTGTCAATGAATATAAATGATGTTGGGAATCAGAGGATGAAATATTACTGCTATGACTACTTCTAGCAACATTTCTGCCTGATTTATGTTTCGATTTCCTTGTCGTTGAATTAATTTTATTACGTGATATTTTCGTCGTATCCTGCAATACATTTTTATTTTTTACTAACTTGGTTGTGCTTGAATGGACACCGTTACTAGCTGTAGATGTTGCAGTATCATTTGATATATTAGTGCTCCACGCGCGTTTTGATGATAAAGGGACTCTACCTTCTTTTAACTTATTACTTGTACTTTCAATTATACTTGACAGCTCGCTTTCCCAATTAATATCGTCATTGTGCATACTATCGCTCATACTAAAATTAAATTCCGTTGATTTACGTTGATGTCTATGGATGCAGATGTATTTTGGTGGTCTATGGATGCAGATGTATATGTATTACAGTATTTTGGTGGGCTGCTGAGGCGTCGTTGAAACGTATAGCGGTTGTGCGTCGCGTTTATTCCTTAGTTGATCTTTCACATACGCAATAAAATACAACGTCGTCGTCGTTTTGTTGTAGTTCGGCACTTTGTTGTTGTATTTTTTATAGTAATTTATTATTGTTGTTTTCAAATAATATGGATACACTATTGAAAAAAATCCGAAATATAGTTATAACGTCCACTTATAGCACGTGTGTATCATTGAACCCATACTGAATAGTGAATTCAACCAACCGATACCTTAATTCAATATTAAATTAATAGTAAATAGAGTTAATATAGTTAAATACAGCACGAAATCGATATAATAGGGAATAGAATAAGTAGCAACAGTAGTAGTATCTGATATGTACCACTTCATCGTCCGCCACTGCTTTTTTTTTTACTTTCCATCTGATGATGTGACTCGTTACAAATTCAACTCTTCTGCTTTGCTCTCTTTTTCATATCGCATCATATTACCGACGAAACTTAAAATTAATTGAAAAATGTGTGCTTTTTTTGTATGTTTGTTACTTTTGTTGGCGGCTTCTTTTTCATCAACTTCATCGTGAAGTGTGGTCAAAAATATCATATTCTTCTCATGCCTAGTATTTCCTAAAATTAAATCTTGCATCTTCCCATTTACTTTAATTTTACCTAATTGCAATCGATTTTGTAATGCAAAATGCCGAAAAAGAATGAAAAACATGTAATCATACCATCCTGGCCTAAAAAAAACGTTGTCCTTTGTTAGTACACCATAAAGACGATGTTCGCTTAAATGTATACCCCATGTTTCCATATGGGGATCATAGGATACAACTTTGCAATTTTCAAATTTCCAATCTAATCTTAAAAGTTCTATCGTCGTACCAATTAAATCTTCCTCGTTGTCAATTGCATACCATCGTCCATCTTCCAAAACTTGAAAACGTCTCTTGACTGCTGTTATGAAATTAAAATGACATCCTCTATGATATATATGTTTCATGCCTGACGTTACACGCAATATATTATCCCGCACATCATGATCTAAAGTGGTATAGATTTTATCGTAGTTCAAAATTTTATCGATGGATGGGGTAGCTATTGGGTTTAATAAATCACAAATATTTTCAGATCTAGCTATTTGCAGCGGCGTTTTCCCATTGTTATCAAATAGCTGTGGTACATTTGCAAGCATTAATAGCAGGACACATGGAAATGATTTACCAATTACTGCTAAATGCAAAACAGATGCCCCACTGTTGTCTGATATACTAGGATCGCATGATTTTTCATTCAATAACATCCGAGCAATTTCAGAATTGCCTTTGTAACAAGCAACATGCAGCGGTGTACGACCTCTATTGCATCGTTTGTTAATATCTGCCCCATACTTTATTAAAATTGCAACGCATTCAATAGCATTTTCACGGCAAGCTTCATGCAACGCAGATGCCCCAATAGACGACGTTGCATTAAGAAAATTTAATTTACCTGTATCAAATTTTTTCAATGTCGATGGCACTATTAACTCATCTTTATTTACATCTAATGCATCTTTTTGATTTTGCTTGCTCGACATAACATTGCTTATTATATTCAACAGCTCTTCATGATCATTCATTTCACACGCCGCGCACACACTTTCAACATCTTGTACATACGGTGCATGAAAATGGTTTCCTTTCGTATATGTATGTACATTTATTTTTGTCGGTGCGTCAATTTGCATGATTGCATATGCTGTGATCGATTGGTGGTACAACAAGATAACGCGGAGATGCGCCGTACGGCTGTAAGATCAACGTGCAAAGCTGGTGTGCAAGATTGGATTAGTATTTCGGGCATGCACAACCGAGCAACGTGTAGATTTCTCGCCAAGGTGGTGATTTAAAGTATCCAAATGATACGAAGAAACGTGAATCACATGCATGTAGAGAGTAGGACTTACAAAATTATAATTAAAGTAGTGGTGTATTGTTATTAATAATAATAATAATAATAAATATATATTATTATTAGTTTTTTTTTGATTATTCATTTTTTATTGAAAAATTATTGGTCTATTTACTATTGATGAAATCGTCATTGGCCTATTTTCTCGTTCGAACAGTCGTTTTACTATTACAAAAAGAATGAAACCACCTGAAGCAGCCCGTGTTGATACCATTCTCACACCTCGTATGATATACTGTGTAATGTTAATATTGTATTAGCATTGGATTAGCAGGTACACAGCTGACTCGTATTAAAAATGATATACAACTGAATCGTTACTTACAATAACTTGTCTATCTCTATCATGCACTGTCACATTTTTATGGGAAAAAAAATGTTGCCCCAGAAATATGCTACGGTAAGATGATTCGACAATCAGCACAATGCACAAGAGGCTAGTCCATTCAATTGGAAGTGTACACAAAAATAATTCGTTCATGTTTGCAAATTGCACCCAATTTTCAATAAATTCATAGAAATACAATTTCCATAAATAGAATTTACCATTTAATCCAATATTTTCTTTGTACACTCGAATAGCCCTTCTTCCTAAATTATTTTCTGAACGACGTTGTGTATTTATATTCATCATGTAGTGACTAGTCAACCATGTTGATACAAGCGACTTCCAACGGATGATAAACCATATACATAGTAATGTGTAC
>JACKZZ010009661.1_pt1 | contig 17937 bp, 19 predicted proteins | sample 8027871 | NCBI WGS metagenome assembly JACKZZ01 (sample SAMN15724774, study PRJNA655200) | protist metagenome | isolation source: fluorescence activated cell sorting (FACS) single amplified genomes of... | place: USA: West Boothbay Harbor, Gulf of Maine | collected 2000-07-19
TAGGTACATTTAGATTAGACACACAACCCGATGGACGTAGATAATGGCTAAAGTAACAGTAGTATTTACAAGACCCAGTAAAGAATATAAACAACAAGATGCTGATTCTTTAGTAAGAGATTTAGACGGATTGATTGAAAAATTGAACTCTACATTTCAACAAGATTTAAGAGATGAACAACAAAGATTTACTTGGTTCATGAGCAGTGGAAGTAAAACATAATGGCTAATAGATATAAAAACGCACAATTTGATTTAACGACAACTAATGCTACAGATATTTATACTGTACCAACTGAGTCTAGAGCAATCATACAAAATATTCATACCGCTAATGTAGGAGCAGGTAACGTTGAGATTAAAGCTTTTATATATGATACGTCTGCAGGTAGAGCTTATCAATTTGCAGAGCATACTGTTAACTCAGGTAATTCTAAATCTATATCTGATGGAACAATTATATTAGAAGAGAGTGACAAGTTACAATTACAAGCAGCAACAGCCGACATATTTGAAGGCACAGTATCAATATTAGAAATTGACAGAACATAGGAGGAAAATGAACGTCATAAAACCAGAGAAAATAATAGAAAAAATAACTAACCTTAAAACAGGTGAGGAATATAAGGACGATAATGAATGGAAATCAAAGGGTATACCTGAGGAAGACATTCGAAGAGATATAAAAGTTCTTATGCCTAGCCTTGATTTATTTGGAGAAACAAAATAGAATAGACCAATGGCCATTACAAACGCACAGCAATACCAGCAACTAGTAAACAAACCAGCAAACGGTAAACGTCCTGGTTATAGAGGACCTGGTGGTTATCAAAGTGGAGAATCAGATCCATCTACTGGTGCTAGTGGTAATATTGGAGGCGGTGGAGCGCCGGGTCCAGGAGACACGGGTGGTGAAGGTGGTTATACTCCTTCAGATAATTCAACAACTCAATTTGGTGGTGGACCGAATAACACTGGTCCTTATGATGATAAAGCAGCTAAAAAACAAAAACAGTTAGAGAAAAATAGAATCGAAACTATTAGAGAAAGACAAGCTTTTACACAATCATTAGAAGCAGATAAAAAAAGAACAGCTGCTAGAAAAAGAGCGATAGAATTAAAACGATTAGAAGAAGAGGACAAATTATCTTTAAAAGATAAACTTATGTTAACCCCTACCATAAGAACTTTTGATTCTAATTTAGAGAGAGTTGGTGCAATAGATTCACAAGGTTTAACAATAGGTGGTATAAAAGTTCCTGGTTTTATAACTGGTGCTGCCAGTGCTTTTAAAGTTGATCCATCAACAAAATATTTTGATGAAGATTCTATAAGAGAAATTGGTGGTAGATTAAGTGCAACTCAACCAAAAGGTATTACTGCTACTCAAGCAGATACGTTAGGAGATATACGAGAAGATATTACTATGAGAGATAATATACTTGATCCAAATGTTACAGTTTCACAATCAGAATTTGATGAATATATAAATAGAAATAAAATAGAAGATATAGGTGGTGATGATGGACCACAAGATCCATGCAAAGGACCCAACCCACCAGCATATTGTTTTATAGGAGCTAATGCAGATGAAAATATAGAAGCTCAAGAAGAAGATGAAATTATTAATTACAGATTAATGGCCGATGGTGGTAGAGCAGAATACAAATTTGGAGAAAAAGTTTCAGCTATGATGACTTCTAACGATGATCCAGTAGAAGCAGTTCCTAGTTCTGGGTTAAGTAGCCTGCTAGTTAATATGATAAAAGAAAATCCAAATATGTTTAAAACTTCTAAAATGATGATAGATCGTGATGGAGATGGAATTGACGATAGAACTCAATTAAATAACAACAGATTAATGGCCGATGGTGGTAGAGCAGCACTTGCAGAAGGCGGCATGCCTTACGAAGGTGGGATCATGGACCTTGAATCATCAAGACAGATGTATGGTCTAGGTAAACTCGTTAAAAAAATTACACGTGGTGTTAAGAAGATAGCTAAGTCACCGATAGGTAAAGCTGCATTGTTATATGCAGGTGGTAGTTATTTATCTGGTATGGGAGCTTTAAAAGGTTTACCAGGTGCAGGTTTTTTAAAAAGCCCTAAATTTTTAAATTTTGCGTTTAAAGATGGCGTTCCTGGTTTTTCAAATTTAACAGGTAAAGGAATTATGGCAGGTATTGGTGGAATATCCGCATTATCAGGTTTCCTGACACCTAAAGAGGATGATGATGATGATGAATTATATGCAGGAGCAGATATAGATGATCCAAGATACATTATGAATAACCCTTCTCTATATACAAACAGAAGACTAGCCGCAGAAGGTGGATCTATGGATGAGCCGGTTGCTAAAAAGACTATGCCTTTATTAGACATGGATGGACAAGAAATGGATTTAAGAGAAGAAGGTGGGTTTGTGCCACTAGGTAGAATGGAAAGAGCAGACGATGTACCTGCAAGATTATCAAAAAATGAATTTGTGTTCACTGCAGATGCAGTTAGAAACGCAGGTGAAGGAGATGTAGACAAAGGCGCAGAAGTTATGTATAACATGATGAAGAACTTAGAATCCGGAGGTGACGTATCTGAAGAATCTCAAGGGTTAGAAGGCGCTAGAGATATGTTTCAAACATCACAAAGATTAGAGGAAGTAATATAATGGCCGTAACAGAACAAATATCAAGACCAGCACCTTTTGTAGAAAAACTAGGAACTAACCTAGCAGAAAATGTATTAGCTCAACAAGGTACACCGATAGTAACAGGTGGATTGGGGAGTATATCACAATTAGATGGAGAAGATGCAGGTTTATTTGCAGCAAGACAAAAAGCTGCTCAAGCTTTTGATGTTAGAAAACAAAGTTTAGCAGGACTTGCACCACAAGTAGCGGGTCAAGATGCATTACAAACACAAGCACAAAATTTAGCAACCCAAGGTGTAGGTTCTTTTGCACCTTTTTTACAACAAGCACAAACTGCAGGAACAGCAGCTGGAACAGCATTAAGTGGAATAGGTTTAGGAGCAACAGCTTATCAACAAGGCGTACAAGACTTTATGTCCCCTTATCAATCACAAGTAATCGATGCATCATTAGCAGAATTTGATCGTAATACGCAGATACAACAACAAGGTATACGAGATCAACAAGCAGCTTTGGGTGCGCTCGGCAGTGGTCGAGCGGGAGTGCAACTCGCAGAGTATGGCACAGGGGCTGCGAGAGAACGAGCTTTATTACAGGCCGGTCTCTTGCAACAAGGATTCGGTCAGGCAGCAGGAGCCAGACAACAAGACATTGCTAACAGAGGAGCGTTTGCTTCACAACAACAAGGTTTGGGTCAATTTCAAACAGCATTAGGTCAAACAGGACAAGCAGCAACAGGTGTAGATATTTCACGTTTAGGTCAGTTGGGCGCACTGAACCAAGCGCAAACACAAGCAGGATATGATGCTACAAGAGAAGCAACAAGACAAGCAGCATTTCAACCACAAGAACAATTAGATAGATACGCTTCACAGGTTACAGGAATCATGGGTGGTTATCCGGGTCAAACAGTTTCAACTAATGTTCCTAACCCTACACCATTACAAACTGCATTAGGTGTTGGTACAACACTAGCAGGTATCTATGGTGGACTATCGGGTAAAACAAACTTTAATTTTGGCGCAACGCAACCAGCAGCATAATTATGAATAGAACTTTAAAAAGACCAATGTTTAGAATAGGTGGATCAGCAGGTACTGGTATTACATCAGGACTAGATCAACCAAGAAAACAATACAATCAAGGATCTAATCCTTATAACATGGGAAACTTTGCTCCTGGAACAGGTGCGGGTTTCTTAACTCAATTTGGTTTAGATCTATTATCAAGACCACCACAAGGAAACATACTTCAAACAGCAGCAGTATCTGCTAGAGAACCTTTTAAAGATTATCAAGCAGCTCAATTTAGAATGGGTGAAAAAAGAGGTGAAAGAGATTTTTTAAGAGGTGAAAGAGAAGCCGGTCAAGAATTTAAAGCAGGAGAAGGTGAATTAAACAGAGCAACTCAATTAGAAATTGCTGGTATGAGAAATAATAAATCTGATGCCTTATATAATTCAATGTTAGAAAAATATGTAACAGATGGTCTACCCCCACAAGCAGCTGAAAGAGCAGCAACATTTGATACTGAACTATCCGATACTTTAAGAGGATCTGTAGGTGGAACTAAATTTGGTGGAGTATTAGAGATTGATGTTAGAGACCCAGAACAAGAAAAATTTATACTAAAACAAAAGAAAAGATTTAATAATAAAGTTTTCTACGATCCATATGAAGACAACTATAAATATTTAGTTATTCAAAATGGACAAGTTGTATTTGATGAATTTAAAACAATTCCTGAAATTAAATTTCCAGAGTTTGCATCGACACCACAAGAAAATAAAGAACCCCAAACAGATATATTCTCTCCAGAAATAGCGGACATATCAGGAGCATAGGTATATAAATGGCATTAGAACCATTATTTCCAGCAGAAGAAAATAACGAAGTATCATGGTATACGTCTGGACTTGCAGGTATTGCATCCGGTGGTATTAAAGTTGTTGAAGGAGCATTCTCATTAGGCGCTGAATTAATTGATTTAGGTTTTGATACTAACTCTGCAGCTAATGTAGAAATGTTTTTTGATAAACTAAATCCACTAGAAGAATATGCAGAACAAACTGGTATAGGTAAACTAACACAAGCTCTAGTTCAAATAGGTGTACCCGGTACAGCAGGTTTTAAACTAGGTAGTAAATTAACTAAAAAATATTTTGATTCAAAAAAAGCAGGACTATTAGTTAGTGCAGGTTCTAAAAATATAACTAAACAAAAACAATTAGCAGACAAATTAAATAAACAAACAGGCTACGCTAGATTTGGTGTGGGTGCTGTAGGTGGAGCTGCAGGTGAAGCATTTGTAGCGGACGTTGAAGAAATAGGATCTTTCGGTGACATGTTTGATAGAGGACCTACGCAATTAGATTCTTATGCTTTAGATGGTGGAAGAGAAGACGCTACTAGAAAACTAATGAATAGATTTAAATTTGGTAGTGAGTCTTTATTACTTACACCATTTGTAGCGGGAGTTGGCAAAGGAGCCAAGGCTCTTGCAACACGGGGCAAGGACCTTGCATATAGTAATTATAGACTAGAACGATTTTTAGGTAAGTTTGCAGAAGCTTTCACTCCTGAAGGAGCAATGACAAAAGAAGTTTTTGGTTCTCAAAAAGTAATGGAAGGTTTTAGATCTGGAGATGTAAATAGAGCAACAGAACTTATAAAAAAATTAGATACAAATTTAAGTAAAGCATTTCCACAAATGCAATCGGCATTAGATAGATCATTAACTAAAAAAGAAAAAGATGTATTTCTTAAAGAAATAAATGAGTTAATGTTTGAGGGAGACTTAACTAAATTAGTAGATGGTAAAAGATCAGATGCATTTGTTAAAACTTTAAAAGACAAAGGTTTAGATGAAAAAGTAATTAATTCAATAGTAGGAACTGTTGATGAGGCTAGAAGCACAATGGGAAATTTAATAAAAACTACCAACAACTATAACTCAAAAGAATTAAAAAATATTTTACAAGAAAGAATAAAAGGTCTAACGCAAAACACTTACAGGATTTTTGAAACTTCTCCTGTATTAGGAGTGTTTGGTAGATACAGACCTACTGATGATTCTATGGCAGAAGCTATAGATTTCTTTAGACAACAAATAGCGTCAACAAATAAAGATAAAAAATTTAAAGTAGATAGTGATACTTATTACGAAGAAGCTAAAAATATTGTAGAGCGAATAATAGAAGATGGTATTAAAGCTAAGAAAACTGGTAGAGGTTTAGCAGATCCAAACTATGTATCTAAAACTTTAACAGATTTACCTGGAAGTAAATTTGTAGATGAAGTTATAGAAAGAACAGGTGCACCACCACAAGTTATTAAAAAACTATTGGGTGAGATGAAAGATCCAAGATACTCTATGTTCAATGCAATCACAGAGTTATCAGGTATAGCTAGATCAAGTGCAATGTTTAAAGAAATGTTTGACACCAATGCTGCAGTGCAAGCACAAGGTGGTAGAGGTAGTTTTTGGGATTCAGTAGAAGCTGCGAAAGCAGCAACAAATAATCAAGCAAAAATTGTGAAAGTAGATAACTCATTAGCTGGTTTGTCAGAATTTAAATCAGGTAAAGCAAGTAATCCTTTAGGTGGTATGTTTACTACAGCGGATACAGCAGAAGCTTTGAAACGTATGAATGGAATAACAGAAGGTTTTTTAACAGCAGCTGTAAGAGGAAGAGAAGGAGCAAGTGCAGCAGAAAAAGGTACAAGTTTTTTATATAGAAATTTATTATTATTTCCAAAAGCTACAGCACAGTTAGCAAAAACAGTTTTATCTATACCAACTCACTTACGTAACATAATTAGTGCAGGTGCGTTTGCTGGTGCCAATGGTATTTTGTTTGAAGGTTTTATGAATCCAAAATTATTAGGTGATTCTTTTAGAAAAGGTTGGCAGATATCAGGTGTTGGTAATTTAAAAAACACAAGATTTGCAGATGAAAATTTTGAAAAAGCTTATAGAGAATTATTAGAGTTAGGGGTTGTAAACTCACAAGTACAAATAGGAGATCTAAAAAATCTAATGAGAGATGTAAACTTTGGTGATAAGATTATGGATCTTGATGCAATTGTAAATCCAATGCTTAACAGACTTAAAAAAATTCCTGCATACTTACAAGGTAAGTATGTTGCAGAGGATGACTTTTGGAAAATAACAAACTACTTTGTAGAATTAAATAGAAGACAGGATGCATTAGTAAAAGATGGTATACGAAGAGGTGTTAAAGTTGATCCAACAAAAGCAGACTTTTTAGCTAAACTTAAAACAGAAACAGCTGACATTGTTAAGAATACAGTTCCAAACTATAATTATGTTGGAGACTTTGTAAGAACAGCGAGGCTATTACCGGTTGGTAACTTCATGTCTTTTCCATCTGAAATGTTAAGAACAACTACAAACATTGGTGGCCAAGCATTAAAAGAAATGAGACACTCCAAACCAACAATAGGAACTAACATAGCGCCCTATGTACTTGATAAAGCTACAGGTACAATGGTTAAGAATGATAACCCATTTTATAGAATAGGAGCAACTAGAATATCCGGTATGGCTTTTACACTAGGTGCAGTACCTGCAATGTTAGTAGAAGGATCTAAAGCATTATATAATGTATCGAAAGATGAGCTAGATGCTTTACGTCAATTCGTTCCTGATTGGTCTAGAAACTCTACACTCATACCAATGAGAGATGAAAAAACTGGTGAATTAAAATATATAGATTTTAGTCACAGTAATGCATACGATGTAGTTGCAAAACCTTTTAGAACTTTACTTAATGAAATAACGACAGCATCAAACGATGGTGATACAATTTTAAAAGGATTTATGTCGGGTATAGAAGAAGCAAGTGCAGAACTAGCATCACCCTTTGTAGATGAATCTATTTGGACAGAGGCTGCAACAGATTTAACTCTTAGAGCTGGTAGAACAAGAGAAGGTAAAGTTTTATACACAGATCAAACTCCTGCTGGAGATGTATCACAAATTAGATTTAGACATTTATTAGAAGCATTATTACCTCAGTACAAACCTTACATAAGAATAGCGCAAGCAGCTACAGGTAAACCAAATAAACTTGGAGAAGTTTTAGCATTAAATGATCAGATAGCTGGTATAGCAGGATTTAGACCTACTAAAGTTGATCCACTAAAAGCTATGGGATTTAAAATATCTCAATACCAAACAGGTATAAGAAATGCTAGAAGAGAATTTACAGGTGGTTTCTTTGGAATATTAAAAGGTGGACCTATTAAACCTAATGACATTGTCACAAGATTTTATGAATCTAACAAAGCAAGATTTAATGTACAAAAAGAAATGTTTAAGAACATAGATGCTGCACAAATTTTAGGTGTTAATGCAAATTCTTTAAGACAAACGTTTCAAGACAGACAACTTACAACACAAACTTTTAATAATTTAAGAAGAGGAAAGTATGAACCTTACTTTCCATCAGATGATATTAGAGAAAGATTTAGAGAGATTGCAAAAAACCTAGGGACATTTGATGTATACAAGGAAGCAGTTCCTTACCTAAGAGCAATGAGATCACAGATGAAATTTTTAAATCTTGCAGATACTTTTGACATAGACTTAGATGATTTTTCTATAGATACAGTACAGACACCTAACTTACCAAACACACCGATGCCTGCAAATATTCAACCAATTGTAAGTAATCAGGCACAAGCAGTCGATCAAAATACCAACTTGACATCGACAGAGACAGCATTATTATCTCCCGAAGAACAATTAATAAGGCAAAGGTTGAGAAAAGTATAATGGTTAAAAAATCAGCGTTAGAAAAAATTGAATCACATGAAAAACTTTGCAGAATAATGCAAAAGCAAACGTTTGAACAAATAAAAGAAATGCAAGAACGAATTAAAAGATTAGAGTATTGGATAGTCGGTGGTATGGGAGCCGTACTAATAATATTACTTACAGACATTACAAAATAAAAATCATGCAACTTTCAAAACATTTTACTCTTGAAGAGATGACACGTAGCATGACTGCGGTTCGTAAGGGAATTGACAACATTCCAGGGCCTGGAGAGATCAAAAACCTAGGAAACCTCTGTTATGAGGTCTTAGAGCCTACTAGAGCACACTTTGACAAAGCCCTAAGCATCAGCTCGGGATACCGTTCAGAAGCTCTGTGTGAGGCTATAGGAAGCAAAAAAACCTCACAGCACGCACTTGGGTGCGCGGCTGATTTTGAAATCTATTCTGTACCCAACATTCAAGTCGCTTACTGGCTGACTAACAACGTAGACTTTGATCAATGCATTCTCGAGTACTATAAACCCGAAGACGACCAGGCGGGATGGATCCATGTGTCTTATGATGAAAAAGGATCTAACAGAAAACAAGTTCTTACCTTTGATGGTAAAAAATATACCGAAGGTTTACCAGAAATGAAATGGTCTGGTGGCAAAGTAGTTGGTTAAATCCAATCTCTCAACTCTTCACCCATAACTTCAGATGCAATATTTATTTTTTTACGTAAGGCTTCTACTATCTTTTCATCAATTGTATCTTCAGCAATCAAATCAATATAGGTTACGGTTTTCTTTTGTCCTATTCTGTGTGCTCTATCTTCAGATTGCAATCTTTTTTCTAGATCATAACCATTAGAATAATAGACAACAGTGTTAGCTTCTGTAAGTGTAATACCATAACCACCTGTTTGAGGTGTACCTATAATAAATCTACACTTAGGATCATTTTGAAACTTACGAATAAAATCTTGTCTATCTTCTTGTGGTGTCAAACCATAATAATGAACATAAGAATCTGGACCATAAACTTTAATTATCTTTTGTATAATTTCACCAACACTTAATTGATAGTTGGCCCAGATAATAACTTTACCATCTGTGTCTTCTAAAATAGACATTAATTCATTTAGCCTGTTGCTTTCAACTTGTTGTGTGGTCCCATCATCAGCGGTTACATAACCACATGTAATTTGATGTAGTCTCATTAGCTGTGTTAATACAGTCATGGTTGTAGTTACTTTACCATTTAAATGTGCAATGGCTTGTTTTTTCATTTGCTCATAAACTCTTTTTTGATCAACTGTCAAAGTTATATGACGTTTGATAAATACTTTAGGAGGTAAATCTAAACAGTCTTCTTTTAATACCCTGTATGAGAATTGTTTAACAACGTCAGATAGTTCTCCTAGGTTTTGAAACTTGTCTACTACCTGGATAGATCGTCCACGTAAATGCATCGTTTTCATTTCAGCATATCTATTTCTAAATGCATAGTACGAAGCAAAGTCCAATAACCACGGATCAAGGAACTCACACTGCGTATACAAGTCAAGTGGATTTTTAGTAATAGGAGAACCTGTCATAATTCTTTTATACTTAGCGTTTAACCCAAGATTAATAATATTTTTAGTACGTCTAGCAGAAGGTGTTTTAATTGTAGTAGACTCATCAATAGCCATCATAGTTTTATGTGAGTTAATAAATTTAGTTGCAAACTTTACACCTTTTTCTGTACTTAATGCTTCAACATTCATAATTAAAATATGTAATGCAGTGTCTATTTCAAATAATGAATCCAATTTTTCTTGTTGTGTTTTTGTAATATTTGGTTGCCACAATACAGACACATTTTCTATATGATCTGGTAAATGTGTAGGTAGTTCTTGTTCATACCAAGTTTTAACAACACCTTTAGGTGCAATAATTAAAGCACCATCAATCTTGCCTTTGTCATATAACATAGCAACATTGTCTATTAATACTTTTGTTTTGCCTGTACCCATTTCCATAAAGTATGCAAAGTTTTCTTTATTCCAAGATTTTTCCAATGCAGTTAATTGATGTGCATAGGGTTTTGTTTTAAATTTATAATCCATAATTTTTCTTCTTTCTAGTTGACAATATAAACTTAATAACTATATTGTCAAGTATGAAAGAAAATATAGTTTATGTCATACAAGAAATTCCTGGAACTCAATCAGGCAATCCTAAAATAAATATTATGGGTGCGTCTAAATACGGTGAGTTTAAATTTTTATTACCAGAATTTTCTCAAATGATTTTTTCTCCTGGTCCATTAATTTTTAAATTAAGAAAAGGTTTAAAAAATTTTAAGATAGGAGATTATTTATTATTAACAGGGGATCCTGCAATCATTGGTGTTGCATGCTCTATAGTTTCTGATATTACAAATGGTAAATACAATGTATTGAAGTGGGATAAGCAAGAAAGAAAATATTATCCTATTGAGATTAATCTATACGAGAAAGGAGAAATAGATGACAATTAATTTTGAACAAGATCAACAAGACGCGATGAGTAAAACTGAAAACATTCAGTCTCTTGCAGACCAAGTACAAATGTTAGAGGGCTTGCACAAAAGAATAGAGGCAAGTGAAACTAATATTAAAGATTTAAAAAAAGAATACCTACGTATATCAGGGGAGGTTATTCCTACCATGATGTCCGAGATGGGTTTAGCAGAATTAAAACTACAAGATGGATCACATCTTAAAGTTTCAACGTCGTATCGTGCTACTATTACAGAAGCAAATAAAGAAGCGGCGTTTAACTGGCTTCGTAACAATGGATTAGGTGATATTATTAAGAACGAGATCTTGGTATCATTTGGTCGTAACGAGGATATCAAGGCAGCAACTTATGCTGAACTTGCGAAAGGTCAAGGGTTTCAACCGACACAAAAGATGAAGGTTGAACCCATGACTTTGAAAGCGTTAGTCCGTGAACGTATTGAGGCAGGGCAAGAAATGCCAACGGAAATCTTTGGGGTATTCTCAGAGAATAAAACAACAATAAAAAGGAACAAGTAACATGAACGATGTAACAACTAAAAAAGAAGGAGCATTAGCAACAAATCTATTTGAAGCTGATGCAGCACAAGGCGCTCAAAATATTTCGCAAGAAGATCTTGCGTTACCATTCTTAAAAATTTTGGGCCAACTATCTCCAGAGGTAAACAAAAGAGATGGTAAATATGTCGAAGGCGCAGAACCTGGCAAGATAATGAACACAGTAACAAATCAATTGTATGATTCAATAGAAGTTATACCGTGTCATTACAAAAGACAATATGTTGAATGGCAAGACAGAGGTACCAGTACAGGTGCACCTGTTGCAATTCATGATGCAGATAGTGATATCGTTAGTCAAACGACTAGAGATAAATCATACAAAGATAGATTATCTAATGGTAACTATTTAGAAAATACTGCTAATCATTTTGTACTTGTAGTAGGCGATAGCCCAGAATCTGCATTGATTTCTATGAAGTCTACTCAACTTAAAGTTAGTAGAAAATGGAACTCAATGATGATGGGTTTAAAACTACAAGGTGCTAACGGTTTATTTACACCGCCAACTTATAGCCACATTTACAAACTATCTACAGTTCAAATGTCTAACGACAAAGGAACTTGGTTTGGTTGGGATGTTTCTAAAGTTGGTCCTGTCAAAGATAAATCTATCTATGATATGGCTAAAAGCTTTGCGGTCAGTGTTGGCAAAGGCGAAGTAGAAGCTAAACCTGAAACTAAAGAAGCTAAAAAAGAATTTAGTTTATAATTTCCTGCAGGGATGGGCGTCGAAGCTAGCGTGGAGACGCCCGCTCATAATTTAATAAAGAATATAAAATGAATAAAGAACCTATAAGTTATATAGATTGGTTAGAATATGGAAGGGTAATTATACCCTGTCTCAAGGGTACTCCTAGGGTCAAAAAATATACTGACCCGGATTTTAAGATAGAGAAAGATATATGGAAAAGAGATTACGAAACAGCAGAGATAGCATTAAGATTAGATCACGACGTTGATTTAGATATAGACAATGAATTTGTAAAAAGATTTCTTCCTTATTATATTAAAGATTGTGGTGCAATTTTTGGAAGAGAAGGTAATCCAACAAGTCATTATCTTTGGACAAATAGAAACCAGATTCCATTTAAACAATTTAATTTACCAGATGAATTTGAAAAAGATTTTAAAAATTTTCCACATGGTTCAATGATATGTGAATTAAGAACTGAGAAAAAAAGATACACTATAGTTCCAGGTTCTTTGCACAGTAAATCAAAAACAAATGTAAGATGGGAAAAGTTTGAAGAGATAAGAGAGTACCAAGGAAACTTATCTATAGATGTAGGTAAAGTTGCTTTGTCTGCAGCGTTAACAATTATATATCCTAGTACAGGGTCTAGAGACGATTATTGCACTGCAATTGCAGGAGTTTTAGTTAAAAATTCTGATTGGACAGACGATGAAATAGATAATTTTGTATCTCGGATCGCGGAACATGCAGATGATGAGGACTTAGCAAAAAGATTAAAAAAAGGAACTTCAAGCAGAAAAACAAATAGAAAATTTGGAATAAATAAACTTCATGAAATTACAGGTTATACTCATCAAAACTTAACAGGTTTATTTAATTGGATAGGTCTATTTAAAGATGCCTCTTTGCAGGTATCAAAAGACACTATTGAAAAAATAGAAGAGTATGGAGCAAACAGATATTACGTACATTTAAATGTACCACAAAAAAATGTGGATGGAGTTGGTTTAAAAACAGTCAAGAAAAAGATTTGGATTGATGGTGAATCACTTATGAATTTAAAATTGTTTTGTGACATTGCCATGAGTCAAGCAAAGGTATGGATACCTAGAATGACACCAAAAGAATTTGAAGAAATAATGATGGCTAAATTTTACAGCAGAGAACAGTCAAAAGAATATGTAAAAGAAGCAGAAGAAGACTCTAGGTTTAAAATGTTTTTCTTAGACTATTTAGATACGAAAGGTGTTTATATGGATAAGGAACAGTTGGCTGTTTATAAATTGCCTTATTATAATCAAGAAAAGAGAACAATAGAATTTGATTTAAACAACTTTGAAAAAGAATTAATGAAAAATAGAGTAAATTTAAAAAGACAAGATCTTGTTCATAAAGTTCAAACTATTTTAAAAGGTGAAAGAGATAGAGGTAAATACAAAAATAAATCTTGTGTTGCCTGGGTAATAAAAGGAGAAGAAGTAGAAGATAATAAACTAATATGGGAAGGAGAATCTGTCTATATAGGAGACAGTACAGGCAATGATGAATAGTTTAAAGATTCCAAATTTTATTCCAGGTCCTCCTGGTACAGGTAAAACTCACAAATGGTTAAAAAACAAGTATGTTGATTTGTTAAAAAAATATCCTTGGGATAGAATTGTAATTTTATCTCACACAAATACAGCAGCTGATGAAATTATAAAAGCTGTAAACAAATTACCAGAATTAGAGAACGTACCAGACACAAATTTGCAAGATCAAATATGTACAATTCACTCTTATTTTAGAGCAGAGTATTTAAATATAAAAAAATATGAACACGAAGATCATAAACTTTTTTGTAAAGAAAACTCAGGAATGAATATTGTAAAAAAAAATACTTATTGGGAAAAACATCCTCTTTATGAGTTTATTTCTCATGCTCATGGTAAAGGTTATGACTTAACTTCTGAGGTAGAACTTGAAAAGTATTGGGCTCTTTGTGAAAGATCTCGTTATCAAAACTACCGTCTTCAAGGACCGGGTGGACTGCTAGAACTAAAGAAAAAATATGATGCTTACAGAAATAATCTGGAACATAAAAGAGTATCTTTTGTAGATATGATAGATAATTTCAAAACCGTTCTCTGATCGAACCGGTCCTGTAAATGTAGTATTTGCCATATTAATATTCCTCCTAGAATATTTAAATGTAGTCCCTAGGGGTTGTCGACTATACGCGTCTACATTTAATTTTATTTATGTATAGTGCTAATAGTATATGTTATTTTTGAGTAGAGTGCAAGAGAGCCTAAGGTATTTATGCATTTCAGCGATGTAGCTTTTGTCTAAGTAGCTACAGAAACTTGTGGAGCAGAACCTTCAACAGTATTCTGTCTATGGGCAATAGCTGCTTCTTCCAGCTTAATGTCAGTAATGATTTGTTTGACTTTGTCATCAATTCTGACCATTTCAAGAGTGTATCTATTGTTAGATAGATGCTCCTGTTCCCACTTCAACTCCAAGGACCTTTTTGCTTTGTATAGGTCTTGTATCATCAATAACCTCCTCATAAGTTATTCGATTTATCTCGTTATTATAGTTGTTTCCGAGATACTCCCAATTAATACTCTTTTCTCCCAATTTGTCAAGGATTGATTTTTCAAGAGAAATAGCGTTATCTTCCGCATAAACATTGAAGTTTGCGTAATGATCATATGCCCAAATTTTAACTGTGAATTGTTTCATGGTTTTTTCTTTCTATTTTAGAAATGAGGCGGTTTTAAGGCCGCCTCATAAAAAGTATTAATTACGCACCTTCAACGCCGAAGATACCTCTAGGGTCAGAAACTCCAAAAGAGTATCTTTCTCTAGCTTTATATCTAACGTTTCCAGTATCAAAATCGCCTTCCATTGCAGTTGTCAATGGTGCTCTATTGAACATTTTCATTCCATTAGGAATGTCCGTTAAGATATAAAATGCATCTGAGTCTGTTAGGTAATTGTTCACTCTATAACCTTGAGGAACCATACCCATAGATACGATTGCATTGATATCGTTGTCAGCTGTTCCAGTTCTACCTTGAGACTTCATCAGTCTTTCAGCAGTGAATTGTAGCTCAGAAGGAATAATCATTTTTACTCCTCTAGCAGCAATTCTCAAACCTCTTTCGTCCGTCATTTGAGCGATGTCTATCATAGACTGCTCTAACGATGTTTCGTTAAGGTCAGCTTGAGTAGCTAGTGTGTTTGCGAAAGTTCCAGCAACCGTTGGGTGAGCTGTGTTAAATAAACTAACACCGTCACCTGAATCAAAGTTATTTGTTGTTGGTAAACCTTGAATCAGTGGTTCTACTGATTTTACTTGTTTCGCATTGCTCATAGATCTTGCTAAAGCTTTTGTATATCTAGACGCAAGTCTGTCATACAAGTTATCCTCAATCGCTTCTTCAGTGATTGCGAATGCTAAAGCTACAGTCTCATGAGTGTATCTAGCAGTAAAAGTTTCTTGTGCTTCATCAAATGAAACTCCAGAACCTTCACCTTTTACTTGTGCGTTTGCGAAACCACTTAACATTACTTCTTCTTCAAAAGCTCTGTCAGATGATTCCTCGTTATAAATTTCAGAATGCTGATTTTCATAACGTTTGTATTCCAGGCCGAATAGTGCATTCAAACCTGGCTCTAGTTCTTTAACTAGTTGTGATCGTGATATAGCCATAATTGTTCTCCTATTCTAGCTTAGTTTTGTAGTTCAATAAGATTAGCAACCACTACTACAGATCTGAAAGCCGCATTTTCATCGTTTTCAGGATCTTCAGCAGATCTTAATAATCTCCATGAAGCTGCATCAGCACTTGTGTCTCCGATATCTAGTGTAGCTGAAGACTGACCAGTAGTTGTACTACCTGCCGATGTGTTCATGTCATACGTTTCTAAATATCCAGCTTGTGCTACTGCATCATCAGTTGCTACTACATATTGTTGTGTTGGGTTATCGAATACAAATGCATCGATATCTTCTGAGTTTGCTGGTGTTACTTGGACGTAATGATTCGCAAACGTCGGCTTTAAAGTTGTAGCCGCGTTATAGAATATTCCATTTAATACACCTAAAATAGGTGCATCAGTTGTTTGTCCGTCAACAATGTAACCAGCAGCAGAAGCAACAGCGCCACCATGAAATAATGTAGTTCCATAGCCGGCATCTATTTTGTATTTGCCTTGACCTGAAGTGGCTGGAGTTGATCCAAGCGCACCTGCAGCAATCAAACCAAAACCTTGTGTGTTTCTATTTGCCATAGTTGTTTCTCCTTATGTACCTGCCCCAAGGGGCCTCCAGTACGGTTTATTAAATTCAGTGATTTGAAAAATTATTTTTTCGTACCACCGAAGGTTACACGAGATTGCCTTTCAACATTGATCGGCATTCTACTATCCTGCTCCTTCATAAGATCGTTACTTACGGCTTCGTCTCTTTGTTTATGTCTGTTAGACATATAATCTTGACGTTGTTGCGCGATCTCTGTTGGTACCTTTGCAAGCAAAAGGCCACCGACCCCAATCACTCCCTTGTATTTGCCCTCATCGAGGACTGGATAATCAGATGCATTTTCGACTTCTTCAGATCTCACTAATTCATAACCTTCTCTTATTCTTCCAGTTACGTTTTTAGTATCTTGAAAGCCAACGCTTTCTGCTCTTATCCATCTATACCTGAATCCATCAGGTGCAGGGGGTGCATCTAGAGAAGATGGTGGAACCCACACTTTAGGTCTCTCAGATTTTGACCGTGTGTCGTTCGCACGAGATGAAGTATTTTTGTTTTCTTTTTCCATATTACGCTCCTTCCTTCACGTGTTTTAATTGTTTTGCGTACTCTTCGAGTGGCACACCTAATTTTTTAGCTATTGCTACCTGTGAAGATGTGAGTCTCACAGTTTTGCGACCAGGCTTTACGCTTCTTGTAGCAGAAGCCACTGTCTGAACAGGGGCGGTCGATTGCTTATTATCAGTAGTACCAAACTTATGCGGAAAGTCAACTCTTATTCTTTTATCAACTTCTGCATAATACTCGTTTGAGTTTGGATCATAACCTTCTTTTTCCGTTAAATCCTTGTGTATTTCAAAAGCAGTATAAGTCATTGCTTTATCATTACCAAACCATGAGTTATTAGAGGCCCATTGTTCAGCTTTAGGATCGGGATTAATAGGTTCATCCACTTGTCTTGTTTGAACCGGTGGTTGAGATAACACAGGCTGTTCAACCTTTTGTTCTTCTCTACCGGCTTTGGCTTGCTCTAGTTTTGCATTCTCAAAAGCGAGTGTTGCAATTCTTTTGTTCGCCTCAACTTGAGCCGCCGCATCACCAGCTTCGATTGCCGACGCTAATTCTTTTTGCGCTGACTCTAAACCTGAACTGATACTTGTCTCAAACTTTTTAACATATTCAGAATCAGTTTTTTCAAACCTTTTTTCTAGAACCTGTCTTTTTTCTTCTACACCTCTGGCATAATCTAAAGCAGCTTGTTCTCTTCTTTCTGCTTCTCTCATCTTACGAGTTAATTTTGCAATACGAGATTGTACACCTTTACTGTAGTCCTCTAGTTCTTCATCGCTCTTTTTTTCTTCTAGTTTTGTTTCTCTTTCATTTTCAAATGATTTATCTGTCCCTGTTTCCTGATCCGTGTTTTCCGTTTCTATAACGGCTTCTTCTTTTACTTCT
>JACKZZ010012432.1_pt1 | contig 17932 bp, 20 predicted proteins | sample 8027871 | NCBI WGS metagenome assembly JACKZZ01 (sample SAMN15724774, study PRJNA655200) | protist metagenome | isolation source: fluorescence activated cell sorting (FACS) single amplified genomes of... | place: USA: West Boothbay Harbor, Gulf of Maine | collected 2000-07-19
TAATAAGAAAGCTGGAGCGTCCTACTATGACAGCGGTAATGCTGCTAAGTACGGTATTGACGAAGTGAAGGCTCTACTACGAGGACTTAGAGGCTCCTTAATGGAAGGTAACGAGTAATGTCTGAATTATTAAACGCTCCTATAGCAGGTCAATCCCTTACGGATACTCCTAAGAACTACCCTTGGGAACGCCCAGCTGAGATTGCTGACCCACGTGAGGCTATCAAGTTTCACATGGACGGGTTAAGCTCCCCTGAGTCCCTCGACAACATAGTAGAGCTTATCCAGATGGGCGTCCCTCTACGAGCCTTAGCTAAGACAGCCTTAACTACAGCACAGATGGAGGGTATCCACTCTGTAGATGTAAGCTTAATCATTGGTGATGTAGTGTTTGAGGAGTTAGTCTCTATTGCTGAAGAAGCTGGGCTAGACTACAAGACAGGTGATGAGCCTTCTGAGTTTGAAGCTAAAGAGAAAGAAGACGAGCTAGTTCTTGCAATGCTACGTAAGAAACTAGATGCGCTGGACCCAGAGTCAGAAGATACGGGTGAAGAGTTTATGCGTCAGACTGCTGATCTTATGGAAAACCCTGTGATGTCACCTGACGATATGGATGTACAAGAAGAAGAAGAGCCTATGATGGAGGCTCCACTTGAAGAGATGCAACAAGAAGCCCCACGTGGCTTGATGGCAAGGGGTTAATACTATGGCAGCAGGATTTATGGCAGGCTTCGGCACTACGATGTCTAAGCTAATTGAAGATGACCGTGAGTACTACAGAGAGCTTGCAACTAAGAAGCGTGACTATCTCCAGACCTACGGTACAAAAGCTATACTTGATCGTGATGAGAAAGCTAATGGTGCTGTTAGTTTATTTAATACCCTCGTTACTGCAGGTATACCTCAAGACGATCTGCGCTACGTCCTAGACACAACAGGCGTTTCTGGTCTCGCTGAACTTAAATCTACTTTAAGTACTCGTGATGACTTAACTCCTGCTCAGATAAAAGGACTGGTTGAGAAGTCTAAAGACTACGTAGCAAAGAACCCTAATGAAGACATTACTGAAGTTATGCGCAGGGCATACGGACTATACAAGTCTACAGACAATCCCGTAGAGCAAGAAACAAATATGTTTGCAGCTGTACTAGGCTTGGACTCCCGTATGATGGAACGAGATGTACTCAATGATGTATACATTGATGGGTTTAAGGGTTATGAACTTGAAACTATTATGGCTAGGGGTGGTCCTAAGCCTGGTGAAGCTCTTAGCTTGAACCTGCCAACTAAACCAGCCTCTGAACGTAGTAGATCCCAAGCAGGTCAAACTATGCTTGACCTATTTGACCGCTCCATTGATGGTAAGATTGAAGCACAGAGACGTTTATTAACCGATCCTGCTAAAGCTACCGCCGCACGGAAAGAAATGGATAGGCTCGAAAAGATTAAGGCACAGGGATCAGCTGGACTATATGACTACGCTATCAAGGATGATCCAGCGCTATTAAACGCTGCTAAGATACTAGAGACAGATAGCCCTGGTATAATTACACGTAATAGTCTTGCCTTACCTGGTTTCTCTACTCAGTTCTCATCTTGGTACGGAGACCAGCAGGACGATGCTACGTTAAATTCTAAGAGCAGTGGAGGTCAAGAACCAGGGGGCACTATAGATACCCCCAAGGCCTATTCGCAGGACTCTATAAAAGCAGCGATAGATAAGGGTGATATAAACGTAGGCGATACTATTATAGTTGACGGTCAACAAATAGTAGTTCGTCAAGGCTTTATTGATACCTATACTAAGGTTGCTGGACTTGGCGTGGATACAGGAGAAGGTCTTAGCCTAGAAAAAGATGGCGGTTCTTTGTTACCTCCCGTAGAAGAAGAGGCCTCATCTACGTCACTACCTGATCGCAGTGCTATGGAAGCTAGGTTCCAGAAGTGGATTGCCCCACTGATGACCCCTGCTGTTGACCAAGGCCTAGTGGGCATGGACACAATTCCATCTGACGATAGCTGGAAGGATAGTTCATACCTACTGCCTGCAGACGCTGATGAGTTGTCCGATGCTGTAATAACAGGAGAGAAAGTAACTGACTTCTTAAGTAGGACTAGTGACTATGTAAACACTAAAGGCTATACCTATATGGACGTAGCTAAAGCGGGTCTATCCAATGCTATGTCTTCAGTTATAGACTTTAGTAGGGGTCTGTTTGGATCTTCTAAAGGGGATTCCTCTGAAGCATGGTCCCGTCAACTACAAGAGAACGCAGACCTCTACTCTGAGAGAGCAGCAGACATTGCCGCTATGGGTTGGAAGGAATACATGCAACTCAACACTGATGAGGTAGTGCCTGATGAAGTTGAGGAGGAGGTTAAATCTGGTTTCTTGGACTGGTTTACGGGTCCAGAAAATCCCATTGTTTCTCTTATGGAGATGGTGGGAGTAGGTGAAGAGGCCACTAAGACTAGGGAGGTAAACGGAGTACCATTGACTAACGCTGAAATAATTGCAGCGGCTAGGGCGAAGCTATCAGGCGAAGCTAATGCACGTATTGACGCTGGTACAAACATCATTGAACAGAGTAGAGAAGAGTTTAAACCCGAGTTCCCTGGAGATGTACCCGATAACTTAGACTTTGATTTACCTGTACCTCCTGAAGACTTGAGCCTAATTGATACCCTATCAGTAAACACAGAGGAAGATCTTAAAGCCGCTATTACTAAGCGTATAGGTGAGATGCCACCCGACTATAAGGTACAGGTAGCTGATACATTAGCGTCACTTAATGAAGTGCTGAAAGCGTTTGAAACTAGTGCTAACATAAGTATAGAAAACGCTATTGATGCTGTGACTGTAGATAACATTGATGAGGCTGTCAATAACATGGCAGTAAGAATGTTTGATACTATTGCAGACTATAACTATGAAACATTAGAAGAGCGTATCATTAACCAGAACGAAGTTCCATCCGCAAGCGCCGATCGTGCATCGGCCTTAAGCGCAAATCGTGCAGCGGCATTCGCTAAGCTACAACAGCAATTCAGTGAGTTAACTTTCTTCCCTAAGGGTGTCCCAGGAAAGATAGACCTTGGGCCTACTATGGGTGTGGTCTGGAGTGATTGGCTGCATAGCAAACAGGATAATATAAACTCAGCCATTGCATCTGCAGCTAAGTCTTTCCTAGCCAAGATAGGTATTGGTAAGCCAAGCGCAGATAGTGAGTTTAATGAGGCTGTTAAGGCCGAGAAACAGCCTGAACCCTTAGTCACTAGACCTAAGAGAACTGAGCAGCCTAAAGAGATGACAGCAAGCGATAAAGCTAGACTTCAGAGAGCACAGAAAGCTAATGAGCTAAGTGGTGACTCAGCTCTGTTGGATATGCTAGTTGAGAAATACGGCAGCGTTATAGTACAAAAAGAAATGGGTCTGTAAATGGATAGTTCTGCTCTGTTCAATGAGGCTTTAGCTAATAACGTAGAGGTTAAGCCTGAAGAAGAAGAAGATGACGCTCAAAGTCTTTTCAGTAAGGCTATGGCTGCTAATGTAAACGGTAGCGTAGACACCCAGACTGACACTATGTTAGAGCCGGGTACTGACCCTAAAGGTGTGCGTGATCTAACTAGGGATGATGTCTTCGATAAGATCCGTCCTTACATGGATCAGCGCTTTGGTATGAATGAGGATAAGTTTGAACGCCAAGAGATTGTCGATGCCTACGTTAACAACATGCGTAAGTTTGAGGCGGGGCAGTCTGTAGTTACTCTTGGCGAGTTGGCCTACTTGTACAATGCCAAGGATGTAGAGCGTATGTCAGCAGCCTCAGCCTACAGTACGTTTCAGTCTATGGAGGGAGCATTTGCTGAGGGTACTTCTAGTGAGGAGAAACTTGACGCTGTGTATGACTACGGTAGGGCTGTTATTGTTGACCCTATTAACCTTGTGACGTTAGGCATAGGTAAGTTGATTACAATGGGGGCCAGTAGAGTAGCTCTGAATGTAGCTAAAAAAGCCATACAGATAGAGTCTCTCAAGATACTTAAACAGCAAGGGGCTAAAGGCGCTACAAAGGCTTCTAAAGAAGCTGTCAAGCAGGTAGAGCGTAAGCTTATGGGCGAAATAATTAAGAACAAAGCCGTTAAGGGTGAGGGCTACGACATTGCAGAGGGGGCTTTCTCTAAGTCTATGAAGGGCGCAGCTACTAAAGAGGCAGTGGTTGTTGGCTTGGCTGACACTGTTGCTGGCGTATCTATTGACGCAGTATACCAACAAGCCATGCAAGAGGTGGGACTACAGACAGATTACAACAAGGTACAAGGTAGCCTTGCAGCTGCTGGCGGTATGTTTGGTGTTGGTTTATCTGCTACTCTTAGTAAGCTTACAAAAGCAGGTGACCCTGATACAGATATGCTTTCTGCTATGCTGTTTGATAGAGCTAACACACAGCTTGCTGAGGCACGTAAGATTGCTGGCAATGTAGGGCAAACCGTCAAAGACTTAGACTTGACAGGCTTCCAAGATAGCCTGAAGGGTTTTAAGGATGGTATTGAAGCCTTCTCAGAGAAAGTACAACGTGGTGGCTTAAATCGTTTGTTAGGTATGGGACAGAGCATACCTAAAGAGACACAGATACGTAAGGCTTTCTACTTAGGCGACAAAGAGACAGGCGTTAAAGGCTTAGTAGACATTCTAGCTGAGAACGGTGTACGTAACTGGACTAAGCGTTCTGATGATGACAACTTCTCTAACTGGATGATGGATCTAGTTAATGCTATGCCTGAGAATATACGAGACGAAATAAATGACACCTTCCGTAACACGCTAGGTAAAGCTGTACCTGACTACAACGGTAAGTCACTTGTTCAAGCATTAGACATGGATGCAAAGGCGTTCAGTTTAGCAGGGCAAGAGCTTAACATTATGGCTCAAGCCTCTAAGACACTCTCGTATATACCTCCCGGTGAGGCAGATGAGATGCTGGCTAAACTTATAGATGCAGAGCTTCCCGGTATGCCAGATCGTATGCGTAAAGCTTTTAGTGAGAAGACGGGATACTTGCAGCGTAACTTTATTCGTATGCTTGTTACACACCCTGGTACTACAGCGCTTAACTTAATTGGTTGGCAGAACGCTAGTGTACTACAGAGTGCTAGTGATATACTTCGTGGTACTTTGTATGGGGGTAACGCTGTAGTTAATACACTTATGTTCAACGCACCTAAGGCATCAGAGTACGCACGTAAAGCTGGGTTGATGTTCTCACTACAAAAGCAGAAGATGTCTAACTTGCTTGACCCTTCTATGACGTATGAATCTTTCTTAGACTTCGCAGCTTACAACCCCGAGGCTGGGAATAAAATGTTTAAGTACCTGTCAGGTGGTATTGAGCTAGAGGAAGCGGCACAGGCTGCAGGGTTTAATGACTTTGGTAAGCTGGCTAAAGAAGCTGGCGTTGAGGGTGCAGATAGATTAACCTCTAAGCCGGGTATGTTTGAAAAGGCTATGGATGGTCTTCAAACTATCTATGGTGTTAAAGCACAAGACATGCTTACCAAGTCTCAGGAATTTATGTACGCTATTGATAAGCGTATGCGTGTAGAATACAATGTGTCTTACGCTGAGTTCATCAGTGACCCTAACTTATGGAGTAAGATGAATGGAGAAAAGTATGCTGAGGTAGTAGCTACAGCTACAGACGATGCCCTGCGTAACGTGTTCTCTAAGTCTTATGGGACTACAGATGGTAAACTCCTAGGATACGTAGCTAAACTTATTGAAGATGCACGTAAGGTTCCTGTCATAGGTGCTATGGTTCCCTTTGGACAGTTCTTTAATAATACTATAGCTCACATGTTCGATCACACGGGTATTAGCTACTTCCATAGTAAGCTTGCGGGTACTACACGTGACCCTATGGACCTATTAACTAAGTCTGCAATAGGGCTTTCCTTTATGGGAGTATTGTATACACAAGAGAAAGAGTACCTAGACGAAAGACTACCCTTGTTCACTGAGCGTTCTTCTGATGGGATGTTGCGTAACCGTACATATGACTTCCCATACAGCTACTACAAAGCGATGGGGCGTGTTATTGCTCATATTGCACGTGACGGTGAAGTACCCATGCCTGTCTATCAGCAGTTCAAAGATACGTTTGGCTTTGGGCAGTTGACACGTCAGCTTGGAGACTCTGCTAAGCTGGCTGAGGGTTTGATCTTAGATGCCGTAACTTCAGATGACCCAGACATAAAGGGTGCAGCTATAAAGCTAATCCAAAGCTCTGCATCAATGTATGCGTCAGGCTACTCACGCCCACTTGATCCTGTCAACACGATTGCATCAATGGTTAAGGGAGGGCCATACGTAACTCCTGACCGTAAGCAAGGACAAGAGTGGGTTAATAAATCTGTACGTTACGTGGATGAACTACTTGATGCTATGGATGTGTATGAGAAGCCTGAGCAGAAACAAAATGCACTCACTACCTCAGAGGGACGTGTTCCTATCTTGCGTCTGCTAGGTATAAGGGAAGAGCTTGCACAGTCTCCTATTCAAGAGATGTATAACCAAGTTGGTATGCCTCAATGGAGCACAAACATTCGCTCTAACATTAAGGAACCACTCAATGACATCAACCGTATCATCACTCCTATTCTAAACTATGAAGCCTCTGCTATAATGGAGCAGAACAGATGGAAGTTTGGTAGCCCAGAGGAAAGAAAGAAACTCATTAGTAAAGTTATTAGTGATGCTAAGAAGGAAGTACTGGAAGTACTTAAGGTATCGTATGACCCTGATGATAATAAGGCTGCGCTCTTGTATAAGCTAGGTCAGAGTTCATTCATTAAGAAGAAGGATCTTAGAGTTCTAATGAAACAGATGGAGCTAGATGATGACCCGTCTAAGCTAACTGATAGGCAGCTACAGTTGTTAATAGCTATTATCGAAAGTGATAAAGAGGAAAAGAAGGCCTTAGATAAAGCCTACGAATAAAAAGAGGGGAGCTGTTAGGCTCCCCTTTCTAGTTTTACTGTATGCCGTGTTTGTCTAAACAACTCTTAGACCAGAGCACTGCTTCTTGTAGAGCCTTTATAGCGTACTCTCTTTCATCAGAAGGGTGTAAGTGATACACTAGGTAGTCAGATGTGGTAGTGTACATCTTATCTAACTCAGTGACAAACTCTCTCTTCTTCAGTGCAATGAAACGCTTAGCTTCTTCTTCTATATTAAGTACCATAACACTCCCAAACAATGTTAACTAGGAGAGTTTAACATATAGGTGTATAGCTGTCAAGCACTAACTACAAGCCTTCCTTCATAAACACCTTGACCCACTCAGCGCAGATACCACTACGCACAATGTCATCAACGCCAAACTCTACTACTGGTGCATCAAGCATGTACTTCTTAGAGAGGTGAATGATCTTAGCTAGACCAGACGTACCCTTCAAGTCAGACTGTTGGATGTCGCCGTTGAGTACAATAGTACTACCCTCACCTACACGTGTGAGTAGCATCTTGATCTCTGGTATGTCTATGTTCTGTGCTTCATCAACGATAATGAACGCATTGTCAAAGCTACGCCCACGCATCAACGCCAGAGTAGCTACTTCAATGTTACCGTTCTTTATACCTGTATCAACAGTGCCACGCCCTAGGTGTTTCACTAGTACGTCTAGCACAGGCAACGCCCACGGTTGTGCCTTCTCTTCTAGTGTACCTGGTAGGAACCCAATGTCTTTACCTACAGCTACGTGAGGGCGTGTGATTACAATCTTATCAATCTCTTTTAGTGTGTACAAGTCTGCTGCACATGTAGCTGTAACGTAAGTCTTACCTGTACCAGCTGGGCCAAGGATAAGCACCTGCTTGCTAGAGGCGATGGCATTGATTAGCTTACCTTGGTTCTCTGTCTTAGGTAGAATACCAGAGGTAGGCTTAGATGCTGCACCCTTGTAGGTTGTCTTACGGCGGGTGCGTGTAGGCTTCTCTAGTGGTTCAATGTTGTTCATCTTTATTCCTTAAGTAAGCTATTGCTCTTTCTAGCCCTTCTATATTATCACCCAGAGCACCTATGCCTATGTTACATGACCTGCACAGCCAGCCCCTAAAGGTCTTATCCGTATGACAGTGATCTATGGCTAGTACGTCTTTAGTAGCCCTAATACCACAGCACTCACATATGGGGTCTTTGTAAGGGTAAGGGTTGTCTTTTTTAAGTTGACGTGTTACTGCAGAGTTTTTATTGTAGCAAGGCTTACAGTTTCTACGTGCTCCTGCTAGCGTACAGTAGTCATAATCGTAGTACTCTGATATAGGCTTTGATTCCTTACAGGTAGGACACTCTATAAGTTCAGTGTTACCCTCTGGCTTAGGCTCATCTTCAAAAAGTTCTAACTGCATTAGCGTTCATCCCCCTGTAGTAGTACCTTTAGTTCTGTGTACCCCCCAATCAACTCTCCCTTTGGGTTAAACACTTGGGGTACTGTAGTAATACTAGATCGTTTAAGTAATGTCAACACCCACTTAGAGCTAGCTGACTGTATGTTGTACTCTGCATATGGAAAGCCTCGCCCTCGTAAGAGAGCCTTAGCATCATCACAGAAGTTACATTGGTCACGGGTAATGATAGTATACATAGTATCTCCTAAGTAAGCAGTTTATACACATGCTTAGGTGCTGGGTTTACACTAAGTCTACGATCTCACAGCTGTCACCAGAGCAAGCCATAGTCTGCATTGACACTGTGTTATCCTCATTCTCGTACTCATTGAGAAGCTCCCAGTCAATCTTAGCTGGCATCTTAGAGAGCATCTCTTCGTACTCTTCCTTAGTGCAATCCTGATAGGGTGCTTGCTGGTACGTATGATCTGAGTGTGGCAAGAATGACACACCTGACATCTCATCGAAGTACTTGTATACGAATGCACCTACAGACATCCACTCAGAATCTCGAACTGAGATAGTTACACTTGGCTTATGCTCACACCAGTGACGCTGATAGGTGAGCCACAACTCAAGCTGCTCTACAGCAGTCATATCGTTACGTGTTACTGCCTGCTCAGGAGACTTAACAGGGAAGCTAAACACTACAGTAGAGTCAGGCTTCATAACGCAAGGCTCGTTAGGGATACCCTGGTCAATCATAAACTGTGTCAGTGGGTCTTTGCTATCACCACGCACAGTCCTAATATAATAGGGGCTGTGACGAGCATGAATACCAGAGGCAGAATCAACCAACTGTGATACTGTACCTGAAGGTTTAACGCAGCTGATACTAGCAGAAGCAGGGATGCCAAGCAACTCAGCCCACTCAGCGTTAGTAGCCACAGCAATGGATCGTAAATGTTCAAGGGTCTTATCCAATCCGTTGTTAGATGATGTCATTAGTGGGTTATCCATAATGCCTGTCATAGACACACCAAGTAACCGTTCTTCTGCAGTGTTCTTCTGCCAGACCTTACGTAGGTAGGGGAACTTAATCATAGTAGACTGGATAGTACCCAGGATAGTAGCCAGCTTAACCTTACGCTCAAGATCCTTCATTGTATCTGTAGCACGTACTACACACTCCGTTAAGTTACAAAACTGGTACGGCCTCAAAATTATCTCACTACATGGATTAGTCCCGAACTCGTAGTTAGGATCACGCCGCCCAAACTTAGCTGCTTGCTTCTTGGATGCCTCACGATTGAAGATACCACGCTCACCAGACTTAGACTCAACCAGTGCAAGCCACTCACGCATGAATGTTTCCATGTCTGGCTTCTCAGTGTACGATACAGAGTTGTTAGCTAAGGCACGATGCCCAGCTGTTTCCCACCACTGCCCTGACTTAGCGTGACGCATACGGTCATCACTCAGGTTAGACAGAGAGATCATAGCTGAGCGGCGCACACCACCTACGACAACGATCTGACCAATGAAGCACATCAAGTCGTGACACTCCATAGAGCTAAGCTTACGTCCTTGTGCAGCCTTGAAGGTAGACACAGCAAAGTTAAACAACTCTACGAGTGGCGCTGGGCCTGACGCTCTACCGCCAAACGTCTTAAGCCTTGCACCTGCAGGGCGTACCTGTGATACGTCCCACTTAGGGATCTCACCAGCCCAGAGGAGAGCCAGAACTTGACGGAACCCCTTAGCCCATCCTTCCTTACTGTCCTTAACGACAACGATAGACTCACTCTCGAACAACTCAGGTACTTCTGGGAGCTTGCTGATGAACTGGCGCTCAACGGAGAAGCCAACCCCCGTCCCACAGAGGAGAATGTACATAGCCTCATCGAAGGACTTAGGGTCATCTACGGGTAGGTAGCTACAGTTGTACCCTGCTGTGTTGTCACGATCAAGCGCTGGGCCAGCTGTCATCATAGCTCTCATTGATGGCATGATGTCTTGGTTAAGGATAGCCTGCTCAATGTCTTTAATGTAGGAGTTATCCAGCTTAACGGCAGGGCGTACTACATTGTCAATGTAACGTGCCACAGTTTCACCATATGACTCACGGCCTTTACCGTCAAAGTACTTGGCATAGCGAGACTTGTGGATGAATGATTGATAGTCTGTTGGTAGGTAGTTAGTACTCATTGTTATCCCTTTTTATATTAAGTGTGAGAGGTTAGGCGCTCTGTAGTTTGGTCCTTTAAGAACCTTGCCATCCTCCCTAAAGATTGGTTTACCATCCAAGTCTAGCTTGGACATATTACTTTCATGCACCAGTAGAAAAGCATCATAGACTGTGTTGTGTCCATAGAAACCTTCTGCATTACCAAGCTCCTTGTCGGCTTGCTCAAGAAGAGTGTCTATACTTTCTATCTCTTCGTCATCAATAAGAAGGTCTAGGTGGTTAGGAGCCACCAATCGTAAACCCTCAATCACGTATAGTAGATCAGCCACTTCCTTGAGGTGCTCTACTGTACCTGTCTTCTCAGCTTGCATCTCCTTGAACTCCTCTCGGATAAGAGTGACCCATAGCCTAGGGTCTAATGAAGCCTTGAATGCCAGGATAAACTCTTCAAGACATTCTTCTGGTGAGGCTGGCATGAATGCCTCAATGTCATCTAGTGTTATCATAACCTCTCCTTCACTACTAAGTTTTCTACTTTGACATCATCAACGTCATAGAACATATCTTTAATTAAGTCATACACATCTTCTGGGTGTGCATCTTGTAGTGACGATAGGAAGTTAGCATCCCTATCCACATTTAATACAAGTGTTACACTGAACTTCTCATCCATTAAGAACCTACCTTAAGTTTGATACGCTTGGTCTTGACTGCCTTACCTTTCTCTTCAAGCCAGTCAGGGGGTATTACCCTATGTGAATACAGAAAGTTATTCTTTTCACACCACATTGCGTATGTTGTTTTAGAACCCTTGTATAACTTAGCCTTGGCGTTACTGAACACTAGCCTGATGTCTAACTCAGGGTGTTGTTCCCTTACTGCTAGGTGCTTACGCCTGTCTTCATTATCAAAGATACCCTTTGTCTCAACTATGATACCGTTGTCTAGTATAAAGTCTGGAGTATAAGTCCTGTACCTGAGATCCTTCCACTCAATCTTAAGATCTTCATACCTAAAGTTCTTCTTGTTTTGTTTCAGGTACTCAGCTACAACTTTCTCTAAGCCACTACGGTATCTGTTAGCGTTATGCTTCCGTACTACCAAGCTCATCTCCTATAAACACATAGTCTACCATAGGTTTCTCTTTAGCAGTAGAGACACGAGACGGTAAGGTCTGCAAGTCAGGCCAGCACTTATGCTTGTAAGCACAGAAGCCACACGATACACCAAGCTTTAGATTACCTGACGCCTTCTTGCGGTATGTCTCAGGGATAGCCTCAAAGCAACGCTCAAAAGGTTTGTCCTCCTTGATGTAAGCTACCGTGTCTTCGATCTTGTTTAACTCTTGATCGACATCTACGGATGATGCATCAACATACTTGAAGTGACCATTAGCTTTGTTGATTACCCACCAGCCACCTACTCCTTTGTTAGCTGCAGTAGCGTAGCCTACAAGCTGGCTTACATAACCAAAGGCATCACCCTTAGCTAAGGTCTCGAAGTCTGAGAACTTATGCATGTAAGACCAAGGTGAGGCAGACTTAACGTCATCAACCTTATCGTCTAAGATCATGTCGAACTCACCGTTGATCTCTGTACCGTCAGACAGGGTGAGTACAACCTTTTCATTGTCAGTAAACTCAACAGCAGCAGCCCGAAGTAACCCTTTGAATACCGCCTCCACAATGTCTCCTAAGATCATGTTCATCAGGAAGTGTGGAGGGAAAGGTATCTTATCTTCTGGGTCATTCTTTTCGTACCAGAGTTGGCACTTAGGACGCCCGAGGTTGGACATCCTAAGCTTGAACTCATCACGAGGGCCGCTGCTGAACTGCTTACGCATAGCATCCTCTACGTCTTCACCTACCTTAGAGATTACAGATTCATCTACTGTAGACTCGCCAGCCAGTGCCTTCTGTAGGAATGTATGTAGTGCCAGTTCAGCAACGTGGTTCATTATTCAGCTACCTCTACGTCAATGATGTCGTTGATGATGGACTCCTCAGTAGCAGACAGGCCAGAGCTACCACTCTTCTCATTGTGAGTGTCGTTAATGTAGTTGTTCATGCCGCTAATCCACTCCATAAAGCCATCAAGGATGTCCTTGTCTGCCTCAACTAAGTCTACCTTGTCACCCAGGGTGATGTCAAACGTGGCGTACTCACTACCGTTAGGCATCTTGTGCATCTCTGCACCCATGTTAAGGAAGTACTGCAGAGGTAGAGAGTTCTTACGGTCAATAGACTTCATAATGTCATCTACTGCCGTGATACTACCCCGGCTCTTTACATCCAATACAAACGGGATCTCCTGTGTAGTGAGGGACGCATCCTCAATAGCATTACCCTGCTCATCAGTAGCGCCCTGCATTACTACAGTACCGAACACAACCTTAGTACGCTTAGTATTGCGCATCAATTCTTGTGTTGCCTTAGGTAAAGACTTGAAGTCTTCAACGTAACCAGACGGACGCCCAGCATTGAAGCCCCCGGTGTTATCCTTGAGGTCACCCGTCAGATTGTTAACGAGTACCGTCTTAACCATAATGTTTTCATCAGAGTCCCAACGTGTCCACTGCATACGCTGTGCGTAGATGCGGATCTTAGGTGAGACTGCATAGGCTACCTTATCATCCGACTGTAAGAGTTTGTATGCACCAGCTGGTACAACGTCTACTCGAACAGCCTTGCCGTTGATCTCCATGTCACCCTTGAGTGGGCTATGGATCTGACTGAACCGTGCAAGCATAGATCGCTTACCGCTACTACCTTTCGAGAGACCCATCATCTCTGCAATAGAACGTCCGTCAGTTGTTAGTGTTACTTCTGTGCTAGTCATTGTACAAGAACCTTTCTGTGTACGGGTTAAAGAGGTCTAGTTATAGCACTATACATCCACTGTGTCAAGCCAATTCGGCCCGATCTTAGCTTCTAATAATAGTGGTACATTCATCTCAACATCATAGGCCTCAGCTATGATACGAGTTAGGTCTTCGTTCATACTGTGTATGATAGCAATCACATAGTCCTTCTCCTTTGGGTGTATATCTATAACTGCAGAGTCATGTACAGTATTAACCAAGCACGACTGTAAAGGCTTGAGCCTCTCCTCCAACTCCATCAGTACCACGGGTACTACATCACCTGTAGCGAAGCCCTGTACTGGGTAGTTCTTGATGCTAGTCATGTGGCTTATGCTGCCATTCTCTCTGCGGTGTACGTCAGGGAATGCATACTGCCTACCGCTTACGTTAGTAATCTTTAGTAGGGTAATTGCTTCCTTCCCTAGTTTCTTATGCCACTTAGCTACGCCCTTATACTTCTCAGTGAAGTGCTCGTAGTAAGCCTTGACAGCTGTACTTCTACCGTAACCTGTAGCCCCGAAGAGGGGTGCAAACGTGTGTTCCTTTGCTTCCTGCCTGGTAGTAGGCTCACCCGCATCAGTGATAACCTGAGCAGTGTAAGCGTGTACGTCTACGCCATCGTCAATCTCCTGCATAGCTACCTCATCCTGTGCTAGGAACGCAGCCGTTCTAAACTCAAGCTGGGCAAAGTCAGCCTCCATAACGTAGCCACCCTCCCAACGAGACACAAACACTTTCTTAACTGGGAAGGTGTTACCTCGTGGCATGTTCTGCATGTTAGGGTTACGCCCAGAGAAGCGGCCTGTTGATGTAGTAGTCTGGGATAGGTCAACGTGTAGCATACCGTCAGGCTTAGTGAACAAGTCAATACCCTCTACGAAGTTAGACAGGTAGCTACCCACAGCATTGTGCCTACGATAGTCAGTAAGAAACTCTATCGCATCATACATACCCTTACTCTTGGCAGTAGCAATCAGTATCTCCAGGTTACCCTTTGATGTAGAGAACCCACTAGAACTGACCCAATCCTTGTTGGGCGCAGAGAAGTTAAGCCCTGCCACTTGGTTCAGCTGCTTCAAGCGATACCCTCTAGCTTCACAGTCCTTACACTTGTTAGGCCTTGCATACTTAGTGCCGTCCTTCTTGATGCGATACGTCTTACCTGTACCCTCGCAAGTCTCACACGTATAGGCTTGTGTCTTGAAGATACGATCCGTGTTAGCTGCTACGGTAGACTTGTACTCATCCTTGTTGTTGACGTGATCGAATAGCTCTACCCATTCCTTCTTAGTCTTAGGCTTCTTACTATAGATCACGTTGGACATCTGCTCAGATGAGTTGATATTGATAGGTGTGTCACCCATAAGCTTACGCACGTGCATGTTAAGGCGTGTCTCTAGCTGTGCCTTCTCATCCTCAAACTCTTTACGTACCTCATCCAGTGCAGCACGATCTACCTTGAACCCACGCTGGTACATCTTGCATAGTGTAACTGCAACCTTCATGCTTATGTCCCGCACCCTTATCATAGACTGGCTCTCAGGCTTAGAGTAGTCTTCCTCTTGAGCAAGGAATAACTCACGTGTGACATTTAAGTCACACCTTAGGTAGTCTCGTAGTTCAGCGAGGGGTATCTCATCTGTGTTGTATCCTTTCTTATAGTACTCCTTTAGTACGTCAGTCTTACGGGACGGTAGGTCACGCACCTCAGCGCAATACCCTAAGCCTATACCACGCTTTGTACCACGCAGCAGTAGGTACTCACCTATCATAGTGTCATACACCTCACCGTCATAGGTAAAGCCTGACTCCCATAGCCAAGGTAAGTCATGCCGTGCATTGTGTACAATCAAAAGAGAAGTCTCATCCAGTACAGCCTGTAGTACAAACGCAGCACCACCACCTGTGTCCTTGCTCTCCTTGTGATCGAAGGTAAGTATATGCTCTTCGTCAGTCTTGTCTACATTGAGAGTACCCACTTGCACTAAGAAGTTACCTGGCTCCCAAGGGTCAAGCAAAGTCTTACCCTCTCGCTTAGTAGTGTTGTTCTCTACGTCTAATACTGTTCTCATCATCTCTCCTATGCTGTGTACTGTGCTATGTCGCCGTCCAGTTCACAAGTAATACGTCCATGCCAACCGCCATCGAGTTTGTTCTTAGCGATAGTCAGGTAGCGTGTCAAGTCTTCTTCTTCGTCAACGCCCTCAACCTGTCTGTTCTTAGAGATAAGCACCATCAAGTCTGCCTCAGCTGCCTTACCTGTCTTACTACCTTCCATCATAGACATGTTAGGTTGCACTACACCCTCAGCATCTGCACTAAGTTGTGACATCCAGATCACAGCGCAGTTGTAGATCTTAGCGATGTTACGTGCATGGATAGCTGCATCCTTTAGGTACACATCCGACTTGTCAGAGGTACGGCTAGCGAACTTGTCACCCATGTCTAGCACTACGATGTCTGGCTTGTAGCTCTTAACTACAGCCTCAACCCAGGCCATGTCCTTGCCTGTACTATCCTTGAGTTGGATCTGTTGCTTGACCTTAGTGTAGCGTGACAGGGCCAGTGCTTTGTTCTCAGTGATCTGCTTGATGTTCATACCTGAGGAGGCTTGAACGTACCGGGCAGCTACACGCACTGCCTTCTCCTCGTTAGTCAGGATCAAACACCTAGCACCCTGATGAGCAAACCCATTAGGCGCAGCAATGAGGGACGCATGGAAGGTAGTCTTACCTGTGTTAGGACGTGCGCCTACCATAACTAAGTGACCACCACTGATACCCTCGACACGATCACGTAAGCTAGGGATGTTCATCTTCCATTGTGTCTCAATCTGGATACCCTCAAGGATAGTGTCCAACTCAATGTCCTCGAACTGGATGTTGAGGTTAGGTGTGAAGTCATCCTTGTAGTCCTCGACTAGCTTGCGTAGCTTCTCTAGGTTGTTCTCCTCTCCGTTAACATAGTTAAACCCTAGGTTAGTTACTAACTCACCCACGTGTTGCTGGAACAGGCGAGACAATACTTCAGTAGCAATCTCCTCGTGCATAGGTGACTCACTCTCTATGCGTTTGAACAGGTGAGAGTATGCCTCCTTGTTAGCCGTAGTCATAGTACGGTTAGCTGTAAAGAACAAAGCCTCTAGTTCAGAGGGAGTGATGCTCTTTTCATATAGCGACATAGCCTGATCCAGAGCCTGCTTGATCTTACGCATGTCCTTAGTGAACAGCGCATCAGGACAACGCATACCCTTGTGGTTGTCGTAGAACTCTTTGTTCATTAGGTTGCGTAGTAATGCTGTCTCTGTCATGTTATTCGTCCTCTCTTGATCCGTAACGAAGGAACTCGTATATAGATACTATAGCTGCCACAGGCCAACCAAGTGAGAACCATATGTGTGAGTTGGGTTTCTCAGGATCAGTCGGGTCTGTTACATTAAGCAATAGGATAGAAGCCAGCGCATACATAGTAGCTGCCCCATATAGATATTCTATCATCGTGTGTCCTTTATAGGTTCTAATCTCCACATGCCTTCTGTTTGATCTAGTGAAGTGATTAAGTCTAGTAGCTGCTGATAAGATATTACGATAAGCTGGTAGCTTTTATAGGACTCATCGTACTGCCTGAGGTACACCGTACCCTCATCAGCAAGCACCACCTCCAAGTCCTCGAACTCATCACACTCATCCATACTAGTAACGATAGCAATGTCATGCTCAAACTCAACGCTGTACATCTGGCTGCTCCGCTACAAGTATGTTGACGTGTGCTACGTTACCCTCAACACGAGTGATAACATACTCAAGCCCTGCCTTGGTTAGTAACAAACGTAGTTGACCTACAGGTATCATGCCGTGTCCTTTCCATCCATGTGTATCAGACGATCTAAGTACCACTGTGACTTGAGTAGATCCTCTTGCTTATTCTTGTAACGCCAGCGGTGTAGATACTTAGCTATGTTACCACGCAGGTAGCCAATGTACTCCTCTTTAGTTAGGAAGTCTTCGATGTAATCAATACATTCTATCTTACCCTTACCGTAGTGCGCTGGGCTGTTCACGTTATCAGCTGTATGTTCAGCCATTACGCTACCCTTAAAGTCTTCATGCTCTTTCATCAAGCGTCTCCATTCACTGTTTATCATTACTCTTCCTCCAGACAGAACCCACACCACGTGTCCTTACTTGAATTACCACAACTAACACACTTGCGCCACTTATTCTTTTCGTCACGATCTTTAGATGCCTTACGTTCCTCTGGTGTCATAGGTCTGATGTCACTAAAGTCTGCCTCCATAGGCCACTCATTGTCTGTCACGGCATAGCTCCTCATACTTGAAGAACAACTGCTCAAACTTCCACTCGTATAGCTGTTGCATACCCATGAGGGTGTTCATCATCTCATCGTGCGTAGGCTCACGTTCACCGTCACCGATCTGTTTGAACACTGTCTCAAGATCATTACATACACGCCAACAGTCCAGTATCATTGGCTC
>JACKZZ010006050.1_pt1 | contig 17929 bp, 8 predicted proteins | sample 8027871 | NCBI WGS metagenome assembly JACKZZ01 (sample SAMN15724774, study PRJNA655200) | protist metagenome | isolation source: fluorescence activated cell sorting (FACS) single amplified genomes of... | place: USA: West Boothbay Harbor, Gulf of Maine | collected 2000-07-19
GAGCCGGGCATGACGGGGGCTTTGAAGTTACTTACCGCCGTCCCCAGGTTTTTTGAAACCCAGAATCTCTTCATCCGTCGTTGTCGTAGAGCCGGGCATTACGGGGGCTTTGAAGATTTTATCCGGCCCCTCAAAGTGCTCACTTTGGAACTCCGGATTCTGCGCGTTGCCGGGTTGGGCTAAGGGAAAATTAAATTTATTACATGTCTGGACCTTCAAAATGTTCACTTTGGAACAAAGTTTTCAACTCACCATCATCAGTATCAAATTCATTCATATCCAATGTCTCATTCGGATCATTATCCGATTCACTGGACACATAGCTCATCCCAGCATTGCTCGATTTCGACTTGGTCGATTTCGAGCCTGACGCATTCACACCACACACATTCGAATTAACCATCGACATATTATTCGACAGCTTCGAATAGTCCACACCATTACTTAGTCCATTAGACACAATCCCACCAGGTCCAGAGTTACAGTTGCTCTGAGTCTGACTCAACATCGAAAACACATTCGAGTTAAAAAACCCATCAACACATCCATTGATCGAATTATCAGAATTTATACCTCCATCACTCTTCCCCGGTAAGTTCGACACATTCCGATCACTATTCGGCCCACTAGGCATATAGTTACTCCCCACAGTCTCCAGCTCCACTCCAATCCCAGCAGCTTTAGCCTCCCTCCGCATATACCTGCTAAAAGTCTGGTTGTCCACCCCCGCCAAACTACTCCCGTTCTTCAACGCCTCTAAATGTTTAACACAAGACTCCGGATGCGGATTTCCACACGCTGTACACAGAAACTTGCCCTTCTCGTTCAGGTTACCGCACGTGAACCGCTCCCCGCCCTCGTTTGGGTTCGACAGCGACCCATCCGGATTCAGCCCCTGCCCCAACGCCTGCTTCCTCTTACTACCCAAAATCCCCGCATCACTGTCATCATCATGCGTCTTCGTCGCCACGCACACCCAATTCAACCTAGGATAACCACAACACGCCTTATTACATAAAACCCGTTTCCCGTAGTTGTGGTTGGAGCACTGCGGGCAGTCCCAGTCGGTGAGCGGGTTTTCCGAAGTTTGGCCGCCGGAGGAGGCTTGCGCGCGGTAGAGTCTGTGTTTTTTGATGCAGTTCATCCCATCCAACCCGCTAGCTCCCAAGCCCCGCTTCGGCTGGCCGTTCTGGTCCTTGTCTCCCCCCCTTATCTTAGAATAATCTATTTCCATGGAGATATTTTTGGGCATGTTGCAGGATTTTTTATTACAGGTGGTGCGGAGGGCGTAGTTGAGGTTGCCTGGGGGATAATATTTTTTTGAGATGTTTTTCGGCATGTTGCAGGATTTTTTATTACAGGTAGTGCGGAGGGCGTAGTTGAGGTTGCCTGGGGAGAGATTTTTTATTGATATAGTTTTGGGCATGTTGCATGATTTTTTATTACAGGTGGTGCGGAGGGCGTAGTTGAGGTTGCCTGGGGGAGTAAATTACTTGAGTGTCAGACGGTCACGATGAATCAACTTCCGAAGTTCAGAATCAACCTAGTCTAAGTTTGATTCAATTTTAAGTCTTCAACTGATTAACAGATTCACTGTCAGTGCAGGTACTACTACAAAAGTTAAACACGAATGCGCACATCACAATGACATAATCCACTCCAAAAAAACTCACCACAATGAAAGCACAGCCAACTCGTGCACGCCGGGTTCGAGCACACCGGCGTGTCCTGGTTCAGAGTTCGACAATGCAAGCAGTACCAGTGCGTCGATATCGTATCTGGTGGTAAAAGAGGGAGAGGTCCTGAAGCTGTTGATGCCTTGACCCCTGGTTGGTTGGGGATGTTGATTCCCAACATCCAACCTTTTTTACCACCACCACCACCAGCCCCTTTACCCTTCTGCTCAGGTATTTGGGGCGCGCCCCCCGCCATGTGGTCGTTCGTTGTGTTGAGTTGGTTCTGCACTATGTCCCCCATCGGATTTCCAACTGTTCCTAATCCCCCGGCTTGCCCGGCGACGCCCTGTTGGCCTACAGTTGCCATCGCGTTTTTTTGGAGACCTCCGGAAGCTGCAACCTAGGGGGGAGAGAATGAAATTATCATCAAAATTGAATTTAAATTCTTGGGTAAAGTTACAAGACTAACTCAGACCTTTGAAAACTTAATGTGACTCATCATAACAGTCTTTATAATAACCACAATCCCGCAATTCACACTAACTCACCATAGTCATCATCTGCATGGTGTTCTGGATCTTCTCCCGCTGGGTCGGGTCCGCCATGGGGTTCAAATTAGTCGCAGCAAAACCTAAACCTGGGACCTGTGTAGCGTTCTTTATCGCAGGGTGATTATCAGCGCTATAGCCTCCTTTACCTCCCTTCCCATCTTTTGAGTCCCTCCTGTCATAGTCACCCCCACTACTCCATCTATCCCTGTCTCTAGACTCCGTCCCCGAGTCAAAATCCGTGGGCATAGGGGTTGACATGTCCCTACCAGACCCACCGCCCCTGCTTGAGGCTGTGGTTGATCCATAATCCCGATCTCTTTCTCGGTATTTATCATAACCTGAACCGCCATCCCGCCATCCGCCACCACCACTTTCGTACTCCCTATCGTACTCCGACCGGCTTCGCCCTGAACTCTTGTACCCGCCGTCGTAGTCCCGCGAGCTCCGCCCCAAACTACTCGGTGGAGGTTTCGAATCGTATTCAGATTGAGAGTCATACCCCCCGCCCCCGCTTGAGCCGTACTTATCGTAACCCCGGTCACCACCTCGATCACCACCTCGGGCTGAGGGGGCGTAGGAGGATTCTATGTCCCAGTCCGGGCGGCCCCGGTTCCAGGGGTCGTTGCCGGCGCCGGTTTTGATACCATCTCCGGGGCCTACTGAATAAGTATCGTAACGGGAGTCTTCGTAGCCATCACCTCCTGCTACACTTCCGCCTCCGCCGGCGGGCACGGCGTCGCTTCCGTACTTGTCGTGCTTGTTGGACTTGTGTTTTTTTTCCTTTTTTTCCTTCTTCTCTTTGTGGGACATCTTGAGTTGACTCCGAGATTCTTAGACTTATCAGATTCAGAAAGCAATTTAGAAGTCTACCAAGGTTTAGATTGAATCTAGAACAGGAAGAACAGGGGTAGTAGGGAGAGTAGTACTAGAACAGAGACGAACGCAGGAACTCGAAGTTGCGCTTGAGGTTGGAGATTTAGAACAGACGAACGTGGGTGCACGTAACGGTTGGTACCCAAATTGAAATCCCTAAAAGAACAATGTACAGGGTATATAGAACAAAATTAGATGTAGTTATGACTTGGACTAATCACTATGTAAAGATATGAAATAAATTTGTCTTTGAGAATTGTAATCAATTTACTATACACTACTTTCCAATGTATAACTGAAAAAACGATAAGCTCCCCTGAGTCTTAGCTTCGATCTGTACAGTGGGATCCAAACTGATTCAGATACTAGATAGGGTAGTCAGTAATAAATGAGAACAGGTGTAACTGTAGAACAAATGGGGACGCGCTTGACACTATATGAATCACTGGTTGGATTAATTGGAATAAAATTGTATGGTCAGCTGACGCAATGAAGCTAATAGTGAACGGATTGCTTTCGAAATGTGAACAAGAACTCAAGAACTCTGGTATGTCAGCGAACAGCTGCAGCAAGAACATCTCTGAACTCGAACTTCGTGGGTACCTCAGAACAACCGTGATTGAGTCTTGGTATGACTACGTTTGATGAAGAACAATAGAGCATTGACAAGAACGTTACACTCTCTTTTAATCAAAAAATCTCTTGAATCAGAACAAAGCAAAAAAGACTCGGAACCGGGTATCTTTCAGCAAACTACAGAAGAAAAAAACGAACAGCGAACACACATCTACCGCGAATTTCATATGATTATCTGAGGACACGGCACTATAATATTAACTCTATTTTTTTTAATACTAGAACAACTTACAAGTGAACACCAGAAGTTACCAACATCTGCTAAATTTGTTTCACGAAGCAAACATAAACTCAAACTTAGCGTTCAACTTCAAGTTCAACGAAACTGAGAACTTGATTCAGATTCATTGACACTGTTCCACAATGATGCATTCAATAGTTCAAACTTCACTTAGCTTAAATCAAGATTCAATGATAAATGTCTGCAAATATCATGTTCCGGGCTGTATAGTTACGATAAAATCACACTCCAAAAATCCCCTGCATGACGACAGCAAATGTGGATAAGTAGAGCGATACCAGCACGCTGAGCAATATACACCCCGAGCACTTCAGGAACGCCCGTTCCCGCCCCTTCCTCCGCTCAACGTCGGCGGGAGAGTGCTGGGGGGCGAGGGAATCGTACATGATGGATCTAGAGTCCGGTCTTGGACCGTATGTGTTCTAACTCAGAAGTCTCTCGAATCGATTAACAAGTTTAAGCTTTCCTTCAGATTGAGTTGACAAAAAAGTGTTTGAAAAAAACAAGGGTAACACTGGCAATACCTGTTACTGTAGTTACTGTCGGTGTAACTCATGCAACGATTCAAAAAAATCTAGGATTTCGAAAGTGAATGAAAAAAGGAACGATTAAGTTGAAACATAATTTCAGCGTGTTGAAAAACTCAGACTCGGACTCAGTCTCAGACTCAAAATCTTTGGAAATATGATTTCGTGCTCTTAAGTTGCGAACCAAAAAATCTATAAGTGACGTATTAAGACGAAAAAATCGTCCGTTGATAAAATTTAGTATGTAATGGTTACGTTTTGCTCTTTTCATCAGCGGCCAGCCACTGAGAGTTTCAGGCTCGTTCAAAAAATCACACTGTCAAGCAGACTGCAACAGCTTTGCAGAAATTAACAGTCCAAGACAGTTAACAATAATGTGGCACATAAGTACCTAATGTAGCTGCTTACGCGTCAATGAGCAGTACTTCATAATAAGCCACTGCATTTTATCTGTATTCCTAAGTTTCGCAGAACATTTAAAGTTTGAGGGTTAAGTAACTGTCCTATATTTAATCGGTAACCATACTATACAAAGTCTTAGTCATATATCCGATTCCGAATCGCAGTAACTACTGTACATAAAAAGGTTTTTAAATTTAGTCTTTAAATCAATAGGTTGCTCCACCTGAATTTACAGTCTGAGCGTAGTCATTACCATAAGCATTGAAATGTCCGGCACCGTATGCTAGGTTTTCAGCGAAGCCACTCTGAGTATTACCGCTTAAAGCGTCAGGTTGAAATCCATAAGACGAGTCATAAGATGAGTCATAGGGAACTTGGGAGTATCCGGTCTCGGTCCCAAAGCCTGGCCCTTGCTGCTGCTTCTGCTGCATAGGATTAGACATAGTAGCTGTATTAGCGGTACCACCCATCGAAAAATCTGACTGTACTGACTGAATATGATTCTGACTCTGAGGCTGCCACTCCTGACCCTGAACCTGAGGCTGAAGTTGAACTTGATTCTGACCATAGTTTTGAAATTGATCCGTAACGCCGACGGATCCGGTATTGTTAGCTCCTAAAGTCATCATACCCATTGGAACGGCAACCTCTGTTAAACTTGACATTGGCATCATTTGTGGAAAAAACTGCTGAATGTCAGCGGCAGTTAGAGGTACGCACATGGTCTGGATCTGCATCTGATTCTGAGTAAATTGCTCGACTCCTTCTTGGGACACGGGAAAATTATAGCTGCAGTTTGTCATTTCGACTCCTTCTTGGGACACGGGAAAATTATAGCTGCAGTTTGTCATTGCATTATTTGAAACCGGAAACCCGATCCCGCCCAATACAGTACCATCAGGACGCAACACAGTACCATCAGGTGATATCATAGTACCAGTCACAGTATTGCTTGGGTCTGACGCCTGAATTGGTACTGCCATGGTAGCCATATCTGGCACAGTAGCAAACTGCGTGTCATAGCCGCTATCCCCCATGCTATAGTTCGATTGCTGAAACTCTGCCGGGACCTGCGCTGCATACGTATTTTGCCACTGCTGCATCTCACTGTAATCAAACTGGTTGCCAGCCTGATCCTGTCCATTGGAATAATATTCACCCTGACTATGTACAGCTTCAGGATACTGCTCATAGTCATTGACATAAGGCTCGCCAGCTGTTATACAGCACGAGCTCGCACCGGGGGAGCGATGGTCCCAACTCCCAGACGCAAGCGCGCCAAGAGAAACTTCGCTGGCCTCGCCAAGCGGATTGAATCTCGCATTTTCCCGCTCGTAGTTGTACCCCGTGTCTCGCGCGGGGGAGTAGGTTTGGCTTGGGCCGGAATCATAATGGTCAAATTGAAAGGGATAACTCTGAGCGACAGTCTGAGACTCAGGGATACCCTGGTTTTCAAAAAGCTGAAACGATTCACTGTGACTATCATACTGACAGGTTGCCGCTGTGACGGATTGTTGGAGTCTCCGCATGGTCGCAGCGTTTAATCTCTCTTGATCGCGCTGCAAGGCGGCTTCTCTTGCCTGGTTTACATGAGGTGGAGGGTGGTGAACTTGCATTGAAATTCCCATTGGCATTTGATTTCCAAATTGAATTTGACTTGGTTGATTCTGCAGATGAGGATTCTGGAAACCCTGACCCTGTTGATTCTGGACACCCTGACCGTGTTGACCCTGTAACTGTTGACCGTGTTGGTTCTGTATACTTTGTATACTATCCACCATCAGCCCCACCCCATACTCCCGCCCCATTTTCATCATTTTCGCTTGGTGCAGTACCTCCTGCATCCTCATTACACTAGCCTCGTTCAACCCCAAGCTCGTCGCGCTGTAGGTGAAGTCGACGGGATCGTAGGAACTACTACCAGTACTGGGCTGATAGACTCCCCCATTTCTTCTTCTTTCGCTCTCCAGCACCCTCCCGATGCAGATCAGGCTTCGCTCTATCTCGGGGTAGTCCATTTCGTGGGAGAGTTGTTCCGATAATGCTATAGAAATATCCAGCGGTATATGTAGGAGCTTTGAGGGATCCGGGCCAGGGAGGGCTTTGGGCGTTGCAAAACTTAAAGGGAAAGTGGGTTGGAAGGGGGGATGTTGATGGGGTGGATGTTGATGAGCCTGTGGAGATAATTGGAGTTGAGGCTGAGCCTGAATATTCTGAGGGGACTGCTGCTGCATCTGAGGTGGTTGCATCTGAGGTGACTGCATCTGATTCTGAGGAGTCAAACTTTGCGCGTGCATCAGATTCTGACTCTCAGGACCGTTTGGGAATCGATTTAAAAACCCAGGGGTACTGGACGGAACTTGTTCGTGGTCATCGTAGACTGAATCTGGTTGATTCAGATGATGATCAGATTCTTGGAAGTAGCTGAAACTTTGACTTAGACCAGCGGAACTGTCGCCATCGTGCAATTCTAAAACTGCGTTCGTTGACTCGAGAGTCTGACTCTGAGAAGGGTGGCGGTGGAATCCGAAATCAAACGACGTCGAACCTGTTGCCATTGGGGTCCCGATTTGTAAAAACTGATTGCTGTGACTGTGAGTCTGACTGTCTGGTCCTACTGCTGCACCACTTGAAGCACCACTTGGACACGTCATCATATTCACCCACATGCCGATTTGACCCGATGTATCGACCATCGGCTGGGGGTGTTGGAGTGGCTGTGACGGCGTACTGGAGGAGATTGAATTTGACCCCGGACTTGCGCCACAAAACTCTCCCAAGCGAAGGTGAAACTGCTCGGTAAGATCGGCTGACTGAGTCTGAGACCCTGAGGTTGGTCCTGCGGCTGAAGAGCTTTGAATTTCTGAATCTTTCACACGCCGATTGAACAATTGAAACGCTTTGTTCTCGGCATCCTGTGGAGTTTTGCCAAGTTGTGACGGTTGTCCAGGACTGGCGTCTGGTCCGAATTTGGCCACGGTGACGGTCCGGGTGTCACTGTGGCTCTGATTTCTCATTGACATTGGAGTTCGAGATTGAGTTGCACCCCCGCCGACGGTCAGACTAGCTGGTGAATCTGATTCTGAATTTGAAAACCGTTTATCCCTCCCAGTCCCAGATCTCCGTGGCGAAGGTAACTCGGCCGCTGATCCTAGCGCTGTCCTACGACCATCATTGAACAAATCTTCGAAAGACGTCGGTTTTGTTGTCTTGTGGTCCACGACTACTTTGGGACCTGTTGCTATGGGCAACTTTGGTCCTGAATCTGCGGCTACTTTAGGAACTACAGTTACAGTAGCACTGGCTTGTTGACAGTGATTATCAGTGGCTGTGCCGGACTCGTTAGAACCTTGACTACCACCCTGCTCCAAAATCGTGTCATAGCTCGAGTCCGGCGTCGACTCAGAAGCTTCTGAAGCTCCTGTGTTGATCGGGGCGGGTTGTTTTGATCTGAAGTTTAAATTCGCTGAACCTGTGATTGTTTGAAGTTTCCTGTTTTCTGCGTTGAAGCTTGATTTCGGAGCGAGATTGCTAGGGTGCCAACTTAACCCTGTGCTAGACCCGATCCCAGGGGCAGATTGAATTAGGTCTTTAGGGCTGAATATTTCGCCGTGGGTGGCCATGGGGGTGAGGCAGTCGGAGAGGGACAGAGACTCAGTGAGGCTGACAGTTGAGTCTAGAGCCGCACACGCAGGTTTCTGACTCAGTGCGGACGGATGGTGATAAAGCGGGTCAGATTTAGTTCTGACAATATTAGTCTGACTCTTAGACTTATTCGGATCTGAATTTGAAGGATCAGCCTCACGGTCACCTCTTTCAACGGTGCTAGTTGCATCCGAGCTCTGGTTTTCCGATTGAGAATTTGACACAGAGGAGTCAGTGACAGGAACTGGAATGTCTACTGCATCCAGAATCACAGGAGGTTGAGCTTGTTTACCACTGGATTCGATTCCGTCACATCCGTGTGCTTCCGGTGTCACCTCAGGAGGTGGTTCAGTGTCATTATGATTTAGTGTTAACGTGAGTTGTGAGTCTGACTGATTTGGAAATAAGGACTTACCATCTCGAGTAACCTCCCTCCCACCACCACCTAGCGCGACCGGTTCTGCGCTACCTAGCAACAGACTTTGCGAAGAACCCAGACCCGTTCTGCTCTCTGCTGGGGACTGTTCAGTCCTTGCTGCGTCGTGACCGTGATCGTCATCATCAAAGCTGACATTCTGATCCAAGCTTTGGCTGGCCGAAAGCTGAGCGGATTCTTCAACTTGTTTTGATGTCGATCTCGATTGGGAAAAAGAATCAAAGTAACTTGAAGTTGAACCCTCTGTTGTTTTTAGGCTCCGAGTCCCGGTAGCGAGGCTTGCGGTAGTGCAACTAGTACTGCTACTTCCCTTACGGTTATCTACACCTAGCTCAGCCCCCTTATGGTCATCCACACCTAGCTCAGCCTCGGGCTCGCAGCAATCCCCGTTTTCAGATGAGGGAACACTTATAGCAACGGAAACTTCAGAATCTGCCAATTTCATAGCCTCCTCAGTCTCAGATCCCGCTGAATGACTCCTGTGAAAATTAGCCACTTTGTCTTCGATTGAAATTCCAGAAGTCGGACCGTGATCATCAGGCTCAGAGCCCTGAGTGTCAGACAGCCTTCGAATCGACTTTAGAGCTGCATTAAATGCTTTCGCGTGGGGATCGTTTAGGATGCTGTAGGTGTGAGAAGTTGGTTGGCCCAGTTTCCCAGATTGCGCCAGAGTTTTCGTTGTTTCTTTCTCCTTGTTCGACTGCTCATGGTTCCACCGCTCAAAGAAGTGCGTTGATCTTCCGAATCCGTGACAGGGGGATGATGAATCTAGACTCAGAAACAATAGGAACTTTAGCGTTGATATCAGATTCAACAAGTTGAACATGTGACACTGACTGTGTTTTAAAATTGACATTTTGATCATGACGTAACGGTACAGTACTTAAAAGTTAAGTGTGAAAAGCTGTGACGCGAGTAGAGCCTCAGCTAAGAGCTAGTTACTACGTTTATAGTCCTTCATAAGGATGCAGATTCATTATAGTAAACTCAGTCTCTGGTGGAAACCAACTTATCGGATTCACAAAGCGCGTAACGAAATCAGGAAATAATTGGAACACATAAGTCTGATGAAAGATGCAGTGCGTCAATCGGTGCCTCACTAGGTATTTACACAATACAATTTGGATCAATGTACGAAAAATGTGGATGGTCTGGAACTGGCATAGTGACAGAATTGCAGTCCCACCAAAGCTGTGCTCAACTTTTTTTCTTAGTTTCAAATTAATCAGACACAATTTAACGCCGTCAGAGCGCTACCGCTACAGCTTAAACACAAAATGTCTACACACTGAAGTTCTTATCTCGATAATCATGGTCTTAAAGAAGTCTGAGTCAGACAAAATCGAATAATTCAAGTCAAAAAATTTCTACACAATCTATCAGGCCTCATCCGAAAATGGGGCTATAGCCCATACGATCGTTACCACCGCTAGGCAATTTTAAGTCAGTCACAGAAATTTCAAATTACCTAAGTAATCAATCAAAATCATCCCAAGCATCTTCCTCCTCGCCGCAAAAATCTATTTTAGCCAAATCCACGCCGGTTTGCTCGTGACGCGCCTCGTACGACTGCCACAGCAGCCTTGACGCTTTAAAATTTAAGTTTTGTTCATCCGAATCCCCTTCTGTTACTGTAAGCTGAAAAACATCCCCCAGGAGCATTGGGAGGGGCGGGAGCTCGACTATTGTTTCTGCGGTCTCCATCTCAGGAGCATCATCAAAGTTAGCTTCCGAGCACTGTCTCGAGTCATTCAAGTTGATCAAGCTCAAGCTAACTCCATCTTCCGTTTTCTCGAAAGTGCAACCATCTTGGGAATGAAGACCCAGAGCCTCTGCCGCCCGCTTTGTTTTCTGCAGAAGTTCTGCACGTTTTTCGTTTCTTGTTTTTTCCAGCACTGTAGCTTGAACTTCACTCTTGACTGCTACCGCTTCCGCTGCCACCTCCTCACTCCGAGTATTTTCAACAGTTTTTACAGTTTCTGTTACATCTTCAATGATAGCCTTAGAAGTCTTTACATCTTCAATCTGATTCTGAATCGCCCCTTTCCTCGCCCGCGCTTCCTCCACCTTCCTCCGCATCATAACCTGTTTACTCCACGCGTCCCGCACACATATCCTGTCAAAACTCAACAGCTCGCACCGGTGCCCGCAGAACCGGTCCGGGTAGCGCCAGAACTCGATCACCAACACGTGCCTCTCCCCCCTCGTCACCGGCGACACACAGTGGTACTTGTGGGAGACGAAGACTATCGCGTCGCCCTTGGATAGAGTTTTCTTCCCTGAACCCTCTACAGGGTGGTCGGGGGATGTAATCCCCCCTGTCTTTGGGCATTTTCTTTGGGTCGTAAACTCCCTACAGTGGTTCTTCAAAAAACCATCAGATTCCAATGTTTGGAACTCGCCGCCGTCGAACTCGCCCGTAGGTAACTGTTTACCATCTTCTTGGTCATCACCCGGCGTCACAAAGTCATTAAGCAAAACATCAAAAGTAACCAACGAGTCCATATCATAGTGCCTGATATCCGGCAGCCCCGGAGAGGGGGCGACGTGCCGGTGGTACTCGATCACCCGCATGTTGCAGCCAGAAACACCCAAACCATCATCTGAATTGGCTCGCAGATTAAGTCCCCACTTGTGTTCCTCATCTAGACCGATGACTAAATCTTTGATTTTATCCGCTATGTGGGGCAGCCTCCTCTGAAAAAGCGAGTTTTCGTTCAGGAACAGCACCTTCCACGCCTTGGAGGCGTCGTGAGACCGGGTCTCGTGGGAGATGGGCTTGGAAAATTCTGTCATTGAATTTGTAGTAGTGTCAGAATCAGATTCAATGTTTTTCGAGAATAGGGTTGCAGCCGCCTCTGTTCCCAGCGCTCTTATCTCCTTGATTTCCGAGTCGGTGAGGAATTTCGGGATTTTTACGGCTTCGGTTTTTTGGGCCTGCTGCAGGGGCATGGAGCGGGATGTTGGGGTGATAATCATGTTTTGGGTCTGGGTTGAACTTGATGGTTTACATTCTACTGCCAGGCGGCGGCCCAGGGGGGCCTCTGACGAGTCGGAGTCAGAGTCGGTCCCGGAATCATTATCAGTTTTCACCCGTTCATCATCTACAGTTTCCCGCGTTTGAGGCGATTGAATCTTCTCCGTTTTTCCCAAATCTTTCTTTGGCGTACGAAAACCAGAGTCGAGACTTTCAGCCACGGCCGCTACAGCTGCTTGTCGCATGTGATTTTTTTGTTTTGCGTTCTTCAATTTCCTGGATCTAGCTTTTTGTTTCAGGAATTTTATTCTACCCACATCGATTCCGGGCGAGTTCAAGAAAAGATCGTCCCATGAGGTTTGATCGATTTCCGGGTAGTCAGGGGATACGGGGGTGAGAATGATAGTGTCTTCTGCAAGAATAAGCTTGTCAACTTTGTTATTCGCAGACTTGGATTCCGATTCAGACTCTTTTGTATCTTCATTATTCGCTCTCAAACTAAACTCCTGGAAAACGTGACATTGGGTCTGGCGCTGTGAATATGTTCTCTTGCTCTTGCCATTGGGTTCACTGGAGACGCGCTTCAGTATCTTCTCCTTCAATCCCCCAACACTGTTTTCCGAAACTCGCGCCTGTGAGAGGTAGACACCGTGGGTTTTGTGGAGCAAGTCGCTGGGAGAATAGGAATCAGATTTAGTAGTATTACAGGCCTTTGAATCCTCACTTCCAATCACCAAGTCAAACTTCATATCCCCGCCCTTAATCTCATCTTTCCTGACAATGCGCACAGGTAGAGTTCGGCAAACATCATTGATATCGCAAGTCGGTTGAGACTGTGCGCCTGACAGTGAGTTTTGGCATTCCACAAAATTCAGCTCTGGCACACTTCCAGGCCCACAGTAGGTTGTGGCATTTTTTGAAGGCTGGTGTAAAGCGTAAATATTGGACTCGGACACTGGCTGACAGTGAACCTCTGAGTCTGTAGTACTTGACTGAGACTCTGACCCATAATTATTGACCCTGAGAGCAGATAGATCGACTTTTTCACAAACACGAATTCCGAAGTGCTTGACTAGGTTGTTGATCATCATCTTGGATTCGGAATTATCATTGGTAGCACCTGATTCAGATTCGTCCAAGCAGTACAGTTCCACGATGTCATGTTCCACGGTTTTTGAGTCAGAATCAGACTCACCCCCAAAGTTCCTCCCAAGCTGCGCGAAGTGCCTTCCTAGACAAGCAGCCAGGAGAACGGAGTTCTTTGAGAGGAGGGGGGGAAGGAGGATTCTTACTTTGTAATCTAAATCAGAATCTGAAGTCTCTAGTAGACTCGATGTAGACTCAGAATTATCGAAATCGTCATGGTTAACTAGTTCTTCTATCCTGTTCTTAACCGCAAAACACCCCAACCCCACTAAAGTCGCGGTTGACCAGCAGTCGTTGAAAGACTCACCAGGTAACCTATGGAGGTCCATGCAAGACAAGATTTGGGATCCGGACTCTGAATTCTCAGAGTCAGAATCAGATTCTGAATTTCCAACCTCACTGTGAGTGGACTCAGAGTCGTCAGAGTCCAATCCCCTCCACTGACTCCCTCCAGATAAATCAATCAGTTTCCGAAAGAGACCACATCCGAAGGAATTGCTTGAGGGCCCTCCGTTCTGTTGTGTCGCTGATTCTTTTGAGTTCTTTTTCAGACTCTTAAAGCCTTTCGATGAGGTCTTAGACTTTTTAGAACCCGATTTAGATTCTGACGACTCATCCCCGCAGTCCCCACAGTCCGGGTCCTGTTCAAGGAAGTCGCAGATTGCGTAGGAGGAGGTGAGCTTCAGGACCCGTACCGGCCAGACCCAAGACTTCAAGTTCTTCTTGGCAGCCGCATTGCTAGTGTTATCATTGTTGTAACAGTTGTAGGTTATTCCTGGCGTCATCAGCATCTTGAGGGAGAGCAGCAGGTGGAACTGCCAGTCGGAATCCGAAGTCTCAGACTCTGCATTGGTCGTCAGATTCTCCGGCTCTGCATTGCTCAGATTCTGATTCACTGACTGTATTACTATGTTCCCCACCCCATGATCTCCATCTCTCTTCCTCAGATCTATGATGGGCTTCACTTCAACTTGAACCGTATCTTTAATATTATGAGAACTCGACTTACCCTTAGAAGCAGATGATACTTTTGTTGTCATTGAAGTTGAACTTGAATCTGTTAAGTCTGTAGTACTAGCTGTTTTAGACTTCACTCTTTTCCACGCCGTGCACCCCGCTCCCTCGAAAGCAGCTGGGTCTAAATTCTGACTCTTTATAAGTTCCATCAACTCTGCCCTGCGCTCCACCTCCACCCAACCTTCAACTTCTCTCAAATGACGAATCGCTCGACCATGGAGGCGTTTTAGATACCAAAACGCCACCTGAGCTCTCCTTAACCCCAATTCCAGAGGGGAATTCGAAAATTTATCAAACTTCGCCCCAGAACTTTCTGGATCCGATAGTCTCATGTGTGAGACTATTGCTTCGTAGTTTAGCACAGGTCGCGTTGCGGAGTTTGAGGATTTAGATTCATCCTCACCGCAGAACAGGCTGTCAAGTTTTTTTACAATTTGATGGTTAGGGGCGCATATCTCATGATAAGGGTCGGGGTTGGTGGAGACGTCATACCAATCCTGGATGGTTTTTAGGGCAGTTAGAACGTTGTGGGGGCCTTGGACGACCGCAGTGAGTGCGGTGCGTAGGTTGTTAGAGTCCATTTTTGGAGAATCAATTTAACGTCTATTTAATAGTTTCGATAACTTTAAGTGGCAGCCAAATAATTCATCTCAATAAGTTGATATCTCTGCTATGGAAATTGCTAAGACAAAATTTAGAAAAAGTTGTCAAAACATGTCAAAAAAATGAATGTCAGTCATAGTGTAGAACTAAACTTTAGCACAAAAATTAAAAATATCAAAACAAAAAAAATTTAAATACGGACAGAAAACGGTAAGTTGTAACCTGCAGCTTGGGAAAATAAAGAAAGCAAGAATCTCACAAAGGGAAAGCAAAAATCTCATAGAAGAAAAACCAAAAACTCAGAGAGGTTGAGGAATTGTCTCTTACATCTTTAAATGTTCACGGTTCATAACAAGTAGTAATGAGCGTAAGCGCGTCAGACTGAGTCTCGTTGTATTGACACTAAAATCAAACCTGACCTCACTGAAAAAACACCACCATAAAACGTTAAAAACAAAATGCGATTTTGTTCGGGATTTCCCTACAAACTCGAACAAATTTTGCAAAATTCGCTCAAAAATCGATTTTTAGAATCAATGGTCAAATTCTGTTGTTCGAGAGCCGGTACCAGCGCTTTGCTGTGATCAAGTTTGGTGCGACGTTGTCTTTCTTGCCTGACCTTTTTATAGAGCGAATAGACGCCAAAATCGTCATTTTTAAGACTTAGATTTTTCATTGATAAGTTTTTTTGAAATCAGTTCGAGTTTTTTTTGACAAACAAAATTAAAGTTTGTTTGCGAAATTTTTTTATCCTAACATTATTACGAACGTATCAGAAATTCAAACGAGTTTCGTATCAATCGCCAACAAACCACAACGGCTCAGGCCCAGTAGTGCAGGGTCAATTGGGCCATTACTAAATTAAGTTCATCTAACTTCATCACTACAAAATTTTGACTTCGCTTAATCAGCTGAACCCTCCCTCAAACTGTTACTTTGCCACCAGTTCCACAGTCTCAACTTCAAGACTTAGACTCATGCTTCCCGCATCTCCCCGTCACCACCCCCTTCTCCCGCCCCATTCTCATCAGCCTTCTGAGACCGCATCTGCTTCAAGTTCTCACCATTCTGTTTCCCAATCACCCCAGATATTAAATTGCCCCCCTCTCCGCCTTCATTCATCATTTTATTCACGTTTCTCAACGCTGATTGTTCGGCTCCCCTGAGGGTTTTCTCCTCGTTTTCGATTTGACCGATTGTTTTGACCTCCCCCACTAAACCTCCGGCGTTGGTTCCTGAGAGCGCCCCCTCCGAGTCATCCACTATGACTTTCTGCCGGGGGTCGTAGAAATGCCTGGCTCCAGACTCAGTCCTTGTTCCCCCAGAATCTAAGTTACTGTCTTCCCGCACCACCAAGTGATCGTACTTCTCCGGACTCGGGCAGTTGATCTCACAGGATAAGTCGTCGATCTGGCGGAAGTTTTTTCCGCTACCCTCCCCCGGGACCCGGTTGGCGTTGGCGGGCACCGTTATGACGCGGGAGAGCGGGACCGGAACATTTTTTAGTTCACTGTGGCTTCCCCGCTCGATTTTCCCCGACACCACCGCCTCGCAGACGTGCAGCGGGGAGAGGCGGAACTTGGTACGAAGGGAGGTATTACTATCTGTGGAACCTGTAACTGTTTTCGTTCCGTCATCGAAAAAATAATTCCTACACGGCACCGGCTCGATGGGGTTGGAGGAGCAGGAGGCGAATCAGCGCTGCTTCAGGCCATGGGACGTCGGGTCTAGCGGGGCGAAGGTTTGAGACTTTTGGTCATTGGAAGAAGAAGTGGTACTAGCCTTTCCCTCCCCATCCACACAGCTGCAGGAGAGTTTTAGCATGTTCGTGGGACAGTTCGCAACGGCGAATCGGGACGCCTGCGGGGCGAGCCACGAGGGGGCCCGGGGAGACGTTTTTGTTTTTGATGATTCTGAGTCGGAAGTTTCACTTGTATCGTTAACATCTCCTGTGCCATTGTTCTCCTCCTTCTCAGAGTTAACCTCAGAGTTAAACCCATCTCCCCCCGCTCCCCCGCCCTCGAGGTCCGTCCTCCCGAGCTGCACCTCCTGACCAACCGGCCCGCACTTCTCCCTGCAGCTGTCTATGAACACCGGGAGCTTGCTCTTGGGCCCCAGCCCCCGCGTATCGTACGGCCGCCCCACCAGCCGCCCACGGTAGCTGCACGTCACGGAGCCCGGCTGGGGGTCGGGAGGATTTGAAGTGAAACCTCGGCCATCGTTGAACATTTCGCTGTCTAAGTCTGGATCGCCAGTCGGATTTTTCGAAATGTCTCAAATTATAAGGTAAAAGCACGTTGGTACTTAATTTAAAAAAAAAAAAATTACAATCCTATTTTACCTTATAATTTGACAAATCTAGAAAAAACACTTTTTTCTACTGGCAGAATTAGCGCCTGGAAGCCCATCGGTTTTTTTTGGTAAGAAGTTATCTGGGGTGTCCTTGTCAAAAAGCGGCCCGATCTCCATGCGATTCACGGAGCCGTAGTCGCATCTCTTCCATTCGCTCACTTTCGGTTTCCACGGGCCGCCGCGGGTGGGGAAATCTTCGGAAAGAGAAAACCTGGAACCCAGCAAATCTGTGCAGCGGATGTAGACCTGTTCTTTGGAGTCTTTGAAATTCGGATTCCCGTTTAACTTTTTCGAGTTTTTATCGCACCCACACCCCAGCTGCAGGCTCTTGCTGTCGCACCTGTCGAAAATTTCGTCTTCGTCGGCGGGCTCGGGGCAGGATTTTAGGCAGGCGGCGTCGTCGGTTGACCCGGAGCCGGGGAGGAACTGAATTGTCTCTTCGTTGGTCAAAGTTTTGAGAATATTATCTTGCGAAGCGCTTTTACCCGAGCTGTTCGAACTGTGGTAGTCCGGATTCAGCCCCAGTTCCCCGGTGCTGTCGACCGTGCGGAAGAAGTCGTGAACCTCGGTTTCAGGATTTGAAAAATCAGATGACACCTTGAAGTCCTCTCTCACCCCGCCCGCTATCCCCCGCTCCACGGACTCCTTCGGGAAGAACTGCCGTAGGATTTTCTGGCGAAACCGCTCTATGAAGTCCTGGGATAAACCTGAAGTCGAGTGGGCCTTGCCTAAAGCCTTCACGCCCTCCCTCAGGACCTCCAGCTCTCCCTTCCCCACCTTCATCACGCAGGCGCTCCGGCTCAGGCTCGGGTACCGGAAGGTGGTTGTGCAGGGCACCCAGCCGAGC
>JACKZZ010010625.1_pt1 | contig 17928 bp, 17 predicted proteins | sample 8027871 | NCBI WGS metagenome assembly JACKZZ01 (sample SAMN15724774, study PRJNA655200) | protist metagenome | isolation source: fluorescence activated cell sorting (FACS) single amplified genomes of... | place: USA: West Boothbay Harbor, Gulf of Maine | collected 2000-07-19
GGATGAAAAGGAAGGACATGATGACATACGTCGAAGAAAGCGAGAAACTGTTGCCAGCGACTGTGCGTGTAGTTTCATCCGAGGATGCTGAGGATTTACCTGCTTACGAGCAGGAGGAGGACTACACCGCCGGACGAGAAGGTGACTACACAGGCGTTTCTTCTACACAGCAGCCAGGAGGAGAATACCGATATAACACTTTTCCTCCCGGAGGTTATCGGAGCGTCGCTCATTACAAGAAGCAAATTGAGCTTCGATATGAACAGTTAGCAGCACAACAAGCAGCGGTCGCGGAGCACGAGTTCGTTCCTGATGAGTTTCATCCGCGTCCGTTGACACCTTTAGGGTCATCTTCTTCCACGGCACTTCTGCATAAACCAGCAGGAGACGAAGGCATCGCGACCCTCGACTTTGACATGCAAATAAAAGCAGGAACAAGTGTGAGTGCAACCAGCACCGTCGATCGGCCGACTTCAAAGTCGCGGCATGTTGCAGCTGCTAGTACTGCAATGGGCAGCAACATAGATGACCACTACACGGATCATCATGTAAATCGCCAGTTTATTCGTGAACAACAGGATAATATTACAGCGAGCAGCTCGTCCTCGCCCCACCAGCAGATGGCGTACACAGAACCACCCATGACCCTCCCAATCCAACCGGCGGCTTTGGACGCGATCGTCTCCCCCGGCGGCAGCAGCCACTTCGATAAAACGCAGTTTTTTGAAGACAACCAGGTTCCACTCAACGACGGGGAGACGCCCGCTTTTGATCATTTTCAAGGAGCGATTGGTGCTCCTGGGGAGAAATCTACTTCGCAAGAGAATTCCAAATCGGACACGATTCAGAGCAACAGCAAGTCGGATGCCAGTTCTACTTCGAAGTCCGTTTCCGGTGGAGACACCGTTATGCATTGCAACTATGTCTGGGTCTGGAAGGTTGCAACTTGTGATGCTATCTCGGGACTCTAAAAAAATCTGTGTTGCATGACCAGCAAGAGGAGTCCAAATTGTGCTACGCAGAGAGGCCATTTCTCATGCGGAGTAGGCATCCGGAAGCCGTTTAAAAATCTGTGATGCTACGTCATGCATTACAGGCGTTGTGGGTCATGGAAATTGCAGTTGGGCGGTTCCCCCCTCCGGGCAGTTGGGCGGTTCCCCCCTACAAACACAGAAACGGCCATCGTCGGGGTCCCGGGTACATTTTGCACACCATGTACCTGGAGGGCGCAAGCCTCATACCATACCATACCATGGAAAATCTGCATGACAAGTCTTGCAATCTCCAGACCCAGACATAGTTGCATTTGATAACCGTGCTCAAATCGCCGAACCTGGTTTTGACCCCGATGGAAACTACAACGAGAAACCCATTTGGGGAGATCGGGGTCGCCGCGGCTGGAGCGTCGTCGGCGTCGTCGATTAATATAATTCCTCAGGATCAAGAGCAACAGGAGAATTGTACTTCTACCGGTCCATTGCAAGAAGAACAGCAGGAAGATGAAGAACTTCTCTACCAAGAAAACGTCGAAATGGGCGACGGAGTTGTGTATGACCTCGTTTATCAGGATGAATACGGAGATGAGTACATTTACCAAGAACTACAAGAGGACGGCGAAGTGCTAGATCATACGGGCAGCTATATGAATTTCGACTCCGGTCAAACTGACGCGACGATCTTCCCTGAAGGCCTAGAGGTTGCGGGAGCTGCCACGACGTATGGCACTGCTGCTTCATCTGAAGACTATCATCACCATGATGATCCTCTTCTTGACGATGAAGCAGACAACGGATTCTATGAGCAAGTAGGTGACCAGGAACAGCTCTCTCCAAGAGCGAAAACGCTGGAGTATTGGGCCACGGTGAATCCGATGAAGATCAACACGAACAAAACCTCCATCCCCCTTATCGTATTTAAAAACGTCCCCACACCATAGTCCAGATGGGGAATCGGCTAGACAAGTCCACACGTTTTGGCTGTTTTGCATGACAAATTCGGACTCGTAGCGTAGTCCTGTTTGAGGCAGTTCAGCAGCATCACAGATGTAGTATATCACGTTGATTGTAGCATGACAAATTCCAAATCCAAATCCAAAACACGACTAGACAGTGCCTCTCATGGGGCTTAACATGAGAAACATTTCCAGCATGCAGATTTGCATTACAGCTATGGGTGGGGGACGTTTTTTAATACGATACCCCTCGCCGATTTCTACGTGAACAACGAAACGTTTGGCGTCATTTGCACGGAAGAAACGGATATGCATTGCAAATATGTCTGGGTCTGGAAGAGTACAACTCGTCGTGCTAATTCTGAATCATGCAAAAACCTGTGTTGCATGATTACCAATAAAGCTGTCCACTGTAGTTGAGCAAGCCGAGAGGCAGTTTCTCATGCGGAAAAAGCATGGCAAAGATCTCACAGAATCTGTGATGCCAGGGCATGCATCACAGACCTCATGCGTCATGCAAAACATGCATGACACATGTTGCACTTTTCCAGACCCAGACATATTTCCATCTGATAACGGAGCGGGCGTTTGCGGAGGAATTTGGGGGGAAGACGTTGTCTTTATTAGAAATGCTGGCGGCCTTGTCTTGTGCGGACGAGGAGCGGTGGGCGGAATTGATTGATGAAGAATTGTATGAGGAGCATTTGCTGGACAGAAACAAGAACTTATTCGGTATCGGGAGCGACGTGGTTGGATTTGGAATAAGTCAAGCAGAGAACACGGAACACCGGGACCTGCTTAGCACCGCCGCTGAAGACGCGTTTCTCACGACTACGCGAGGAGAGCAGGACGCAAACGAAGCTACTCGTGGTGAAGAAGAAAGTGACCATTCTAGCACCACGAGTGACACTAGTTCCGACACGACGACGAGCGAAGTTGAGAACAACGGTGAAGATGGTGCCAGCCCGGATAGAAGAAGTGGACAAAAAAATTTACTGGAGGACGGGGGAAAGAGTGGACAACAAGAAGCAGATAGGAGCGTTTATTCTTCTGGCGGGATGATGAAAACGAAAACCACAACCAGCAGCAAAAAACAAGGAAACAAATTACAATCAACTCCCACGACGCACCACAACACGGAGGAAAGGACTTTGCTGGAGCGGCGCATCGTCCGGTGGCTGTACCAGCGGAAGATCATAAAGTGCTACAGAAACGCGCGGCTGGACCTGTCGCAGTACGGGGGCATGTTTGACTATTTCGACGAGGAGAAGCACATCTGGGAAAATTTGATCCCGTTTACCTGCGAGGGCTTCTTCGAGGAAACCAGGGGCGGGTGAGAGGAGGTGGTGTGGTGGTGAGTCGTCGGGTGAGGAGTTTAGTTAGTAATTCCACTGTTGATTTGAAGTTGGAAGTGTGAGCTAATTGTAATTGCTATTGTTGTTGAATTGAAGCCGTCAGCGAAGCTTGTCAGACTTGTGAACAACAGTATAGTGACAGCCACTGTGACGTTGACTGGGAACGTGATTACCGACGTTGGGAACTGCAGAAATAATCCTGCTTCTAATAGATGAAAGAATAAGTACGAAAGCTGGATGAACAGCAACAACAAAGCCAGCCACCTTGCTGCTGTGGCCGTGAAGAAAGACATGTCGGAGTGTTCCCCCGTGCTATGCGGACATATGTGCTGCTGGCCCTGACGCTCGACGAAGCTTGCAGTGCGCTTTTGCGAGATCTTGAAGTCGTAACTTTTCTGCGATCCTTGGCGTGAGAAAAGGGCGCAAGCAGGCCCCCGCGCCGGATAGCATGCCCGTGGAATGGGCCGCGCGGGCGGCACTGGGGCCGCCGCGCAGTCACCGAGCAAGGAGCGCGCGCGAGGGGATGGGCGAAGAATGCCGCGCGACCGGCGCGGCCGCCTTGCGGCATGCGGCCCATCGGCAGGGGAGTCCCGATCGCAATCCATCGCCAAAAAGCAGCCGAAAGAAATCGCCGATGGATATCGCCGGGGCTGTCTTTGACAACTTCGACGGAGAAAGGCAGCCGGTCTGCAAGAATCATTGGGCCAGCGCCGGCCAGTGTTTTCTGCAGCCCCCAGCGGCGCCGGCCTTCGGGGTGCTGGCGCGGGCCTCGTTTCTCTTGGATTCGGGGGCCGGCGCGAAGGGCAGCCCCACATCGCGGCGGCCTTGGGAAAACACGCGGGCGCCGGGCTTCAGGGCCAGCCCGTGGGCTTGCCGCGCTGTGGTTTCCCGGGGGCGCGCGGTTCTTAGCGCGGTGGCAGCCCGGGCCCTGATAGGGTCCAGCATGGCCGGGGCGGCTGGCGCCGCGCGTGTCGATGCTCTGGCCGGCCACCCGCGCCCCTGATAGGGTCCAACTGGATCGGGGCGCCAGTAGGCTGCAGGTGCCGAGCGGTTTACAAAGACCGCAGAGCGAACGACGCCGGCGCCACGTCTGCAGCGGCGGGGCGGCTGCGTGCCGCGCCGATAGGAGGCGGCCGCCATTCGGCCGCGGCCGGCCAGAAAAGTGCCGCGCATGCGTTTCGGCCGGCGCGCCTATCTCGATCGCCCGGGTCCCGGGCCTTCCGCTTCGAGGCAGCCGGCGGGCCTACGCGAATCCAGGCCGGCCGCGCGCCGCGAGCCTCTCGCGCACCCCGCGCGGCCCGCCTTGCGCCGGCCGGGGGGGCCGCATCGCTCGTGGCTTTTGCTTTTTCTAGACCCTTGCGGGCGGATTCCGAGGGCACAGGGGGCCCCGGGGGCCATTCTCCCCGGTGGCCTGTGCCTGTGAAAGTGCGCGCCCCGCTCCTGCGGCGCATGCGCGCAGCACCGACGCAGCGGCGCCGGAAGTTCCGCCGGCACGCACCGACCCAGGTTCGCTCGCGGGCCGAGGGGCGCGTGCCTGGTGTTTGTTCTTTTCCGTATCATCATCGCGCCCGTCTTGATTGATGCGAGGCCTACTTGTTGCTCTTGCTTCCTGCATGGCGGGCCGCTGTCTTGATGCGTGACTGAAAAGGGCGCCGCCCGGTGTGTTCGGGCCGTGGGTTGTCTCTGTGCTGCCCAGTGCAGTTTTTGTTTTCATTCTGTGCGGTTTCTCGATGTCGGTGCCGAGCAAGGTTGATTTAGTGAGCTCTTGTGGACATACCACAATAAAGCAGTTGATGTGCAGCAACTGCTGCACAGGCTTTCGATTGCAAACACAATGACATCAAACAACGCTCCCGAAACTCTCCCTCCGTCCGGCGATCCAGATAGCCCGATCGAAATCATCCTACCTGGGGCTCACAGTAGTAACTCCGCAGCTCCTGGGCCATCCCCTTCGTCCCCCGACGCCTCCTCCACCACAACTGACACCGTAACTGACAACCTTAGCTTCCTCCTTATGCTCGTTTTAGTGGGCTGCCTGAGTTACTGCGTCGCCCACGCCGTGGTCAAGGGCGCACGAGTGACAACTTGTTTGGAAGAAGAGAACAGTCTTCGTTGCAATCTCGCCGACGGGGACGGGCGACCCCTTTCAGGCTCGGAGAACTACAACAGGAGTAAGATGAACAAAAACAAGTCCTCATGACAGCACGCACTTGAAGTGGCGCGTCTTCTCTCTCGACAAGCTACTGACCCGTCCCAGGTCGTGATTGATGTTCTTCACGAGCCATTTTTTTTGCTTTCCCCGCGGCCGCGGCTGTGGACAATGACTTGGGCTTCGCTTTCTCAAGAGAGGCTTCATGACAATCTGCACGACGTGCTGCCCTAGTCCGTCTGTAAAATGAGACGGCAAAGATGCAGCAGAAATGCGGCGTAAAAAGCCGAGCGACGAAGCGCGAAACACGTTTATTTCATCTTTCAAGGAGCGACTCCGTGTCGTGCGATGTTGAAATAACGGTCGAGAGTTTTAAAGACAGTTTCCAGGAGCGAAAAATCTTCATCCTACCGAGCTTCCCGCTCATGTAGTTGTTTTCCACCGCCACCTGTTTCCATTATTGCTATAACAAAAACCCGCAACCATGTTCCTCCGGGCAAAGGCCCGCTCTGCCGCGGCGGCTGCCGCCAAGGAGGCTGCTGCCGCGCCGGTGAAGCAAGTGCCCATGTCGCTCTGTTGCCACGGAAACACGTATGCGTTTCACTACCTGAATCACCCCGGCGTGATGGCAATAAGCACGCTGTTGGAGATGAAAGGGATAGTGGATATGCGAGCAAATTTCACCCAGGAAAACATCGAGGCACTGAAGGTGAGGGATAATTTTCATCTGGGGTTTACAGATTATGTTGCACAGGTAGAAATGGAATTCGAATTTTTTGTTTCAATGTTGTATTGCAGAAGCTTGCATCAGGAGCGGGACTTGTCATGCAAAAAAGTACTTGCAAGGAATAAGAAATGGAAAATCAAAAAGGAATTCGACGCTGAGCTGGCACGAAAAGGGCAGATAGCACTGGATCACGATTTGGCGGTGAACTTTTTGGATCTGGAATACATCGACGAGACCCTCCCTAGGCTGTTGATCGAAAAGGAGCTGTGTCAACAGGTATAATTTTCCAGTGGATGAAAATTTCTCATGCATCCATGATGAGTGACACACTACTAGAGTTCGTGTTTGTCATGCGCTGCAACATCAAAGGTAAAATTTGAATTTCCAATTCTATCAGGCCCAACTTGACGTGCTGCAGAGAAAGGACGGGGATTTTTCACCCGTGAAATCCCTGGAAGGAAAGAAGAAAGACGCGGTAAACGCTGCCATGCTGAAGATGCCCGCCGCGTACAAGAAAAAGATGCTGGAAGACTCACTGCACGTCATCGAGAGCTTTGTGGACACAGGGTACAACTTGAAGTCTTTTGTTTTTTATTTTCGTACGACCATTGTTCTGTATCTGTTGTTTCACTCTGCATGACAAATCAATCGACGCATGGAAATCCATGCATGACAAACACAAAAATGACCTTACAAGGTACCGCAATGAATCGGACGCTATGCAGGCCTTGCTGTACTACTGCACTCTAATGGAATCTCCGGACCTCGAACTGGACGCAAAACAGACGAAAAAAATTTCGGCGAAAGTATGCTGTGTAAAAACGTCCCCACCCCAGAGTCAAGATGGGGACTTCGCAACACAAACCTAGAAGTTTTTGCTGTTTCGCATGACAAATTTGTACTCGTAGTGTAGTGCTTTTTGAAGTAGTGAAGACGCACCACAAATCGACTACCTCATCGGGATTTCAGCATCACAAACCTCCAGATTGCATGAGAAAATCGCTCTCATGTGGCTGCGCATGAGAAACATTTTAGGCATGCCGCTTTGCATGACAAGGTTGGGGTGGGGACGTTTTTGCAAATGATAGAAAGCAACCGAGGTGCGGCAATGGGCGGAGAAGTTGTACACGTCGGGAGACAAATATGACAGTGCACAACTTCCCCTTGTTCCCCTCATTTGTAGTGCAAAATACCAAACTCACCCCTTGCTTTGAAGGCCTTTGCGCATAACAAATTTCCGAACTACCTCAAACAGTACTAAGTACAATCCACATTTGTCATGCGCCCGCCACATTTCTGCTGCTGCTTGTGTTGCTACTCATCCTCTTCAAATGAGGGGGAGAGGGAAAGTTATGCACTCTCATAACGAATCCGCGATCAAGCAGGCGGACGTTGAGGGCAAGTTGAAGGAGATGAAGACCACTTGCAACCCGGTCGTGGTGGACAAGTTAAAAGCTCTCATCAAAGAGCAGCAGTGAAAATAAAACGATAGGGAAGATGAAAGGCATCAATTCGTGAACAGCCGCTTACCTGTTCCTTGCACTTTGCACCGACGCGAGTGTGCCTTGTCATCCTTCTCGATACGTAGAAACATCAAAACCCGAGCGGGCATCGAAAAAATTGAAAAAGAGCCGCGCACGACGAACCTTTGCGTAGGCAGAAGGTGTCGTGGGCTTCGCATGGGGACGGGCGCGGTTTTGCTTCTTCTAGAGAGCAACCGGGAAAGTAGATTCGAGTGAACAGCAAATACGACGTCCTTTCGTGTGTTCATTCGCCAGCTCGCACACAGCGAAGTGGTTTTTTTTTGGAGCACAGCAACAAGATTATAGCACTTCCTTATGTCGAAGCAAGTTGAGCTTTTGGTTTTGTGCATACTGTTTGTGCATAGTCAGACTTTTCCCGCCTTTTGGCACGTACTACTCCGTTTGTCCTGACTCAACTCTATTTTTTTTCCCGTCCTACGTTGGCGATGTCAATACTTGAGAGATGAAGTTTGTATGGAAGCAAAGCTGACACTGAGTCTCTTTTTTCTTCGAAGATTTTATCACTTAGAATTACCTACGAAGAAATACCACGGGCTATTTTGTTCGTGTCCTTCTGTTTGAGTTTCGTCTTCATCACAACTAGTCTCTGTTTTGCTTTTCAGGACAAATTGTAGAGCAAGAGATTGCTCAAAATCTTGCTTTTGCTTAGTCGCTTAAGTGCTAGACCACTTGCATGCACATAATTTGTCTAGTTGTAAAATCTAAATCCTTCGATGAACTGACTACAGGTACGTCGTTGTAGCCTGTTTGCCCAGGATTTTTTTTTAGCGCTAACAACTCTATCCAACCGATCTCCGTTGATCTCTCCGCGCCTCTTGGGCTGATAAATTAGTCTAGCACGACTTCTACTAGTGCCAGGTTTTGTTTAACAGAAATAAGTGCTTTCTTCATTATCATTTCGGTTTGTAAACACGGCAGGTTTGTTGACCTAGAAAAATAGGTCAGCCGGAAAACTCGCAGCTGCACCTGTTTTCCACGATTTTTCCAAAATTGAATCTACTTTCCTCCTTCAGTTTATATCGTGTGTGCAACTTTTTTGGTTCGTTTTTGATTTTGTTTCATTTTCGTTTCGCTGCTGAAGAATTTTGAATTTCTCGAGTGGATAAAAATTGTAAACTTCTGCAGAAAGAATCCTTTTTGCTGTTTCTCTACGTCGAAAAAGGCTTACTGGTCTTTTCAAACCGAAGCAGTAGTTTTTTTTTTGGTCAACATCATTGCACGACCTTCTCTCAACACAAGATTGCATCTTCGAACCCCTCGTCTCTGTGCGTTCGATTCGTCTACTCCTACCTTTCACAGGCCCATTGGACAACGTTTTACTAGGACGATAACATCACCGCACTGGTGAAGCTGATACCAAGCTCCTTGGAAAGTACCTAACTTTTGGACCACGAGGACCATTGCCACCATGTCTGGTTCTGCCCGCTGTGCTGAAGAGAGCATCAGCAGTGTGGAGGCACATCTGGATGAACAAACGGGCTGCAACATAACTACGAATAAGGCGGGAAATCCCGCCGTCCTTGCAAAGGCGATACCGGGAGGTAGTCAGCTGAATGGAAACCCACGAGGAGATCATGACCCGGGAAGCTGCTGCCGAGAAGAACCCGGAATGTTGGGGCTAAATGCGGATGATGAACGGAGTATCACAAAAATCCCGAATTATGACGAGACTTGTACTACAAGTTCTGAACAACATCCAGCAGCTACGAATCTTACTGCAGCGCACAGTGCCAACAAGGCCCCCACGAGCGCCGCCGCTATCTCTGGTGTTCCCGCCGCGGCGGCCCACTCCGCAAAGGAAAGCAGCAAGACCCCCGAGGAAGGAACGGAAGACGCAGGTCAAGAAGTTAAAAAAAATGACTCTACTGCCACGACAGAAGTGCCAGCAATGATTTTTCATTCGTCCACAGAGCCAGGGAACAAGCCAACTTCCGTATCGTAAGGAAAAATCCCCCCTCCCCATATCGAAAACGAATCCGGCTGAAAATTTGTGATGCGCATTTGTGACCTCAAATCCTGTCTGTCTTGCAAGAAGGCAAGTCCAGAAAGCGTTCCGCATTTTGCAGGCGGTTTGTGATGCTGTTGGGATTAGAGCATACACGTCTGTCATGCTAGGCGCCTACGTCAAAACCTCTCGACTGAGGCTTGACATACGCCTGCAGTCGTCTCTAGCAAGACAAATCTGATTTGTGTACGCAAATCCAGCATCAGAAACTTCGTTTTGATATGGGGAGGGGGGATTTTTCCTTTTGATATTCCGACGCCCTCCAGCACAAAACTTCTTCCGCAGCTGACCTTCTGAACATGCTCACAACGGTATCAAAAGGAAAAATCCCCCCTCCCCGTATCGAAAACGAAATTTGTGATGCTGTATTTGAGTACACAAATCGACTTGTAATGCTAGAAGGCCAAGAGCCGCAGGCGTGACCTCGTTTGCAGGCAATTTGTCATGCTGTTTCCCACTTCCAGCTGCCTCCTGTCATGCTGAAGATGCAAGGCCATCCCACGCCACCCAGCACGACAGTCCGCATCTTTTCCCTTCTAGCATGACAAGCGACAACAAATCTGCATCACAGATTTCCGTTTTGATACGGGGAGGGGGGATTTTTCTTCTTGATAAACGGCGGCGAACAAAGACCACAATATTAAAGTGTTCGATTCACCCGGAAATGTCGAACCAATTGCCAGCTCTTTGCTAACCCCGACCACGGCGAATAACCATTACACCTTCAGTGGGATTGATGGTTCCTCGAACAAGGACCAGCTCGACTTCAACACTTACATCACGTCCAAAGTGGGCAATCTTTCCGGCGGCTCTGCCGGTAGCACAACCTGCTCGAGTTTTGTCAGCCGCAGCAGTTCGCGGACGGGCAATGGCGCTACGTATACGACCGGGTTTCATCTCCCGCCAAATGGCATGATGTCGACCGGTGACCACCACAGGGGCACAGCAACTCCTGGGATCATGATGAGCAACAACGGGACCACAACTGCTTACCAAGATCACCATAGTTGTAATGGCGACAGTTACTGCTCAAGCACCGCCAAGGCAAACATGCTGTCTGATTTGAAACTGTCCAACAGCTCGCTTCTGTTCCCAGAAGACGGGTTCGAATCTTCGCCCGACGTCTCCGAAAACGGCTCCTCCCGCCCGCAATCCGCCGGTAAGGAGCCGATCTGCAACTCGAAGTCGAATTTGCCAACCGTGATTGATATCAAATGTAAAAATGTCTGGGTCTCCTGGAAGAGTGCATTTTTGTCATGCTTGTCTGGCATGACTCTCAAATCTGTCATGCACGTTACCCAAGAGCGCCACTTTTCTGTTATGCAGAAGCGCAGTTTGTCATGCAGAATAGGCAACACCTAGAAGCTCAGAAACACTTGCCATGCTGAGGCAGCACTTGTGGCCTGCTCATGATACGCCACCCAGCATCACAAGTTTCCAGACCCAGACATTTTTGCTTTTGATAATTGACGAAGAGGACGACGAGCATTTGGAAAATTTATCCAGTCCGGTGGTTTGCGACCACGAGACCAGCGGGTCGAGTGAGAACGGGATGATGATGTGCGGGTCTGAAGATGTTCTTTTCGGAGATCATGTTGAAAAGAAGCGTGGTTCTTGCAACGAAGAACAATTGGAAGCAGAAAATCGTTGCGGTGAAAATCATCGCGGTGAAGATCATCATGATGAGCACGACCTTCATGAAGATGACCACAATTGTAACGACAGCTGCAATGACTCGTTGGAAGTTGGGGAAGAGGCGGTGAAACCGGAAATCATGCAGGAGGTGATGCGCAGGACTACCAGTGTACGGTCTACCAAAAGTGCTGCTTGTCCGACTCAGTTTAATATGCAACAGCAGCAGCATCTTCATCAATTTCCGGGTTGTAGTCATCTCGTTGGGAACAATGGGATGGACGACGACTCCGTGAAGATCATGGAATCGATCGACGGGCCTCTAACTACTACGGAGGTCCGACCTCTGCAGTCTCTGCACGAAGAGCAAACACCAGTAGACCACGATGCGAACAGTTGTACCCACGCGCATTTTCTGGCGCAGCAATTCACCCGCACCTATCAGCAGAAAGCGGAAGACGCCATGCAGGATATGATGACCAAGAGTATCCAGGTGGTCACCAAAACTGCAGCGTCAGCACCAGGGGCTTCAATGGGAGCCGCCACGACGGGTGGCGGAACGACCTGTAGTTCTACCATGAACTACCACCAGCAACAATATCAAAAGCAAAAATACCCCCTCCCCATATCAAAACGAAATTTCTGATGCTGGATTTGAGTACACAAATCAGCTTTGTATTGCAGGAAAGCATTGCAGTCAGGCCCCCAGGCTAGGTAGGGGCGTATGCGTCTAGTTGTTCAGCATGGCAAGCGGCTCCCCTTTAGGCCCAACAGCATGACAAAGCGCTTCCATAATATGGCGAAAGCTTCTGCCCTTGTCTTCTTGCAAGACAGACGCGATTTGTGGTCTCAAATCAGCAAGACAAATTTTCGGAAACAAACCTTTTCGATATGGGGAGGGGGGATTTTTCCTCTCAATAAACAAATCTTGGAAGCCAATTTGTTGCACCAAGAGCCCATGAATTCATCCTTATCGCAGAATTTATCTTCTCCAACGCGGACCACGAAAATGATGATGAATAAATACGGAGAGTCTTACTTCAACAACGCTCTGCTCCGTCGGGTCGACACTTCCTCTCCGGAGTCGCCGATCTTGGTTCATCCGAAGGCTTCACCGGGAGATGTTGGCGCTGCGACAATTACTATCGGGGAGGAGTTTTCGATTTTGGGAGCAGAGGATGATGAAGATGAAAACAACGCGGTCAATATCCTATCGCCGGCGGAGCACACGGATGTCGATGTGCAGCAGGAACATCAAGCAGAACTAGAGCAAAATGTTGACAGCAACATTTTGAAGATTCACCGCCCGAAACCCAGTCTGGCGAAGACCCTGATTAACTACAATCCCGCACCGAATATTTCGGTCACCGGTGCAGACAGTTTGAGGGCGAGCAATTCTTCCACCCTGTCCACCGGCCGAGACATGAACATCACCAGCCAAACTGAAAATAACGAGGACGGCGGAAAGAGCAACGATAAGTGTGGTCATGATCTCCCGACTTCTAGCTCCTTGACAGATAGCACGAACTTTCTGGAGCAATCGCCGCCCTACCTGGCTTCTCCGATCTTCTCGCACAAGAACTCTGAGGACGGGGAAACAATAAACTACAGCGGGACGAAGAATTCTTCGCATAATGACGACGCGGATGATGTTTGCCGGTATAATGATTCGAACATGGAATTTGTGATGGATGGGGAGCATGACTGCTCCTCCGGGTCGGAAAAATTCGAAAAACAACTGATGGAATCTTCGCCACCAAAACCTCTGCCGGATGTTGAAAAGAATTCGATTTTCGATCAAATTCACAATGTTTGCCCTGGAGAAGGTGGTGGTCATAATGTTGCGCCGTCGGCTTGTAATAGTTCATCTGCCAATAGGCCCACAGTGTCAACAATCGGTGGCACAACATCGTCTTCGTGCGGACAGCACAGGACCGCTGCTAGTGCTGCAGCTGCACATGGGGCGGGAACTGCTGGTAGTAGTACTATTAAAAATAACTCGTCCTGCAACAACGTAAACCTCCCCTTCACTCACTCCGCACCGCCGGAGAACCCACCGCCACCGCCGCCACTGGAGTTGTTGCGAGACCGTATTAACCAAGAAGATGAGTACCCGCCGGTGGTGATTGGGGAGTTTTACGACCATCGGGGAAGTTGTGGAGACTCTGCGGGACTACATGGTGCGCTTTTCAACGAACTGTCCTACCGGACGCCAAAAAACAACAAAACAGTACGAAAGGTGTGCGACAAGCCGCCGTCACCGCCCCAATCGCTCAAGATCATGTCGCAGCGAAAGGCGAAACAGACGGTATAGATAGATTTACTGTTTATGTTCTGATTTCTCTGTCTTTTTGTAGTTGTCTCTGGTGTCCTAGTACTAGCGCAGAGCAAGCAGGTTCAGAGTTGTCGTTTTCGTATTTTTTGACAAAGTATGCAATTCTTTTTTTTGTCCAACAGGCCGCCCGCCTCGCTGCTGGGGCTACAGGGACGTCTTTGACCTCGGCGCTGAAGCAATCTGCGGAACAAAACGACGCGGACATATTCTGAGTAAAAACGTCCCCGCCCCAGAGTTGTCATGCAAATCTGCATGCCAAAAAAGTTTTTCATGCGGAGCGCCATGAGAGGCATTGTCTAGCCGTGTTTCGGAATTCGTGATGCTATCATCAGTATGGCATACTAGATATCTGATGCTGCTGAACCACCTAAACAGGATTACACTACAAGGACAAACTTGCCATGCCAAACGACCAAAGCTGGCTGATTTGTGTAGCAGCTTTCCCATCTTGACTCTGGTGCGGGGACGTTTTTACAAATAATAGCACACGTCGGCCCTGTACAACAGTTTCGATCCTCTCACCCAATTTTCTTCTACCAACGCGGCTTCGCAGGCCTACCACCAATTTATGGCGCAGCATTCCGCGTTTGGCGGCAATAAAGTTGTTCTAGCCACGAACTCTACTGGTGCCACTGCGCAGGAGGGGCGGACGAATCAGGAGAACAATAATTCTGGTAGTGGCCGCTGCAACCGGGACGAGGGATCTGATTGTCAAGACGACTACAACCCGGCGGCCTTGCTCTCCCGAAGCTCTAGTGCCGTGCTAGACCAGCAACAGTCGGTGCAGACAACAGCTGTTGGTAACAATACGCAAAGTCCGCAGCTATTAAACAAGTCTGGCAGGAGCCCACTGCAGGGCTGTCCCGACGGCGCAACTACTAACTCTGGTGTGACCAGCAGTACCAATGCCAGCGGGACTGGGCTGCTGATGCAAGGTGGAAATGATTCGGCCAATGCAACTACGACTGCGGCTAGTACTAGTGATGCTACCAGCAACACCATGCCGGTTCATGGCGGAGCGCCGCAGCTGTTTTTCCCCCCTGTTACTACTACTTCTTCGGCGCAGCAGGGAAACAACCTTTCGCACCATCAAATGCACGGCGCTGGGGGTTGTAGTAGCGATCCGAACTTGTTGTATAACTGCAATAGCTATCAAATGCAAAAATGTCTAGGTCTGGAAGAATGCAAGTTTGTCATGCTTGTCTGGCATGACTCGAGAATCTGTGTTGCATAGACACGAAAAGGCCCTCTTACCTGTCATGCAAAAACGCAGCTTGCCATGCGGAATACGTAAGACATGGCAGCCAAACAATTTGTCATGCATAGCTGCGCATTGCAGTGCGTCTACCATTCACTTTTAGCATTAGACCCAGACATATTTGCAATCCATAATAGCTTCGAAGAGTTCTACGCGGCGTACTTCAATAACCAGCTAAACATATCCTGTGCAAAAGTATCGTACTCGTACTAATTGCTATTATGCATTACAAATCTTCTTCTTAAGGCAAATCCGCATTACAAATTCAATTTGTAATGCTAAGCCAATTTGTAATGCAATTCATACTAGTACGATACTTTTGCAGTTCATGAAACAATGTCGCACCTGCTGGTACTAGCACTACTTCTGCGCATCCAGCCGAGATGTCCACTGCGTCAGGAGCAGTTGTTGGCACTACACAAACACACCAAGCGGTCTTTGTCAATCCAGGCACAGCTACTGGGCATCACCAACCAATGGCGCCTACATCGGCCGGGACAATGTATCATTCCGCGACCGGTCAGCAACTGTTCGTTCCTGCAACTGCGACGCCGCAAAATGGCATGAACCAGAATGGTCTTGGTGCAACGTCGACCTGGACAACTGGGGCTTTGCCCCCGGGGTTTTTCCAGCAGATGCACCAAAACGTGCAGCAGCAAAGCGGTGCAACTGGTGCAACTCCGCAGGCCTCGATGCAGGCCGCGCAAATGCAGCAGTACATGCTGCAAATGTATCTGATGCAGTATTTACAACAGGCCCAGGGTCTGCAGCAACAGGCTACAACTTCGCAGCACCACGGTACTACTATGGCCGCCGCTGGTGCCCACCAACAGCATAGTAACCAAACTGCAGGAGTTCTAGGGGCTCCTGGTGCAGCAACCACCGGAGTGGCGGTCGTGCACCAACATCCGGGAGCTGCACCAGCAGGATTTCAACAACATCCAGCTACTGCCGCAGCAGCCGCTACAACTCCCGGTATACTTCCTGCCATGGTACAACAACCGTCGACAATCGTCACCAACCCGGCCACCGGCCAGGCGGTGCCGGTAGACGCCAACGGGTTTTCTCCCACTGGCACCGGGAACACAGCAGCGCAGATGAGCGTGAGCATGTACAACCAAGCGATCGCAGCCCAAATGAGCAGTCTCTACCAGCAGTTTTGCGCCGCCCAACAAGCGCAACAACAGCAGCAGTCGGCTGCGGGTGGCGCGACGTCGACCGGAGTTGCTGGTACTTCTAACACCGCCTCGCTGGTGCCCGGATCTTCTTTGTCGGGTTCTTTCGTGAATCAGTTCAGTTTCGCAGGAGCACCGACTGCGCCAGCATCTTGCGGTGGAGCTGGTACTGCTGTCGCTCCTGCGACGAATGGTTTAATATCTGCTGGACGAGATGTTGAACAAAATACGGCAGACAGGACTGAAGCGAAATCACATGCCTGGAACCCAGCCGCAGCAGCGTTTGTTCAGTCGTCTATGAACAATACGGTTGCTAGTTGCGCTGGTGAACAGAGGAATGCCCCATCGACGATCCAAGAACAGCAGAACAACACTGCAGACCATGGAGTTGTTGTGCAACAGGAGCAGCACCTTCAAGGGATGAACTTGCAGCACAATCACCCATCTGCTCAACAGATCTATCAAGGCGGTAGTCGTGTCGACGGAACTAACTCGACTAGTGGGACAAAAGGCGCCTCCGGAAATAATCTGGCTTCTGCCACCGCCATGACGAGTAAAGGGGGCAACAAGAAGTTCCCCCAAAACAACTCGGGAATCAATTTTTCTGGGAGCGGTTCTTCTCACTCTCATCATGGCAACGCCGGGAACGCCGGGAACACGGGCAATGTCGAAAGTAAAAACCGCTACGGTCACTTGCCGCACAGCAAATCCTATAACCAGCGCTCGGCGAGCACTGCGACTCTACACACGTCAAGTGTGGGCAAAGGAGGGGAAAGGACAAACACCAGCTATGGAGGGGGAAATAATGATGGCTGCTCTTACAACACCCACGGTTCATCCACCACGAAAATAAACAACGTGAGCTCAATATCCGGAAAAAATCTTGTGCACAAGAATCGGAGTATCGCCACCACTCATGATCCCAGTGGTTCCACCTCTTGCGATACCAGTATCTGCCAAGCTAGTCCGGCCGCCTCCCCGTCTCCATCGCCACTCTCCTCGCCGCCACTCCGGCCGGTCGACAGCAGTACTGGTACGACGAGCGGTAATCTTCATGTGAGCACAACTCCAGGTGGTCAACATGTTGGGGCAGTAGAACAAAACAAGTGCAACAGCAAAGGGCCGCTACAAAATGTTGTAGAGCCACATGCTACTCCAGTGGAGAGCTCGAGCTGCAAAAATGCGAACTCCGCAACCCCGACGCCGGCACAACAGCACTCCCGGATGCGGCTCTCACTCCAGAATAACAAGTTATCAAATGCAAAAATGTCGGGGTCTGGAAGATTCTGAGACTTGTCATGCATGTTATGCATCACCCAGAATGTCTGTAATGCACGACCTAGCATCACAGATTTTTTCAGGGCTTCCTGATGCCTATTCCGCATTACAAATTCCGCATTACAAATTCCCTTGAGGCTAAATCTGTTCTAACGCCCAGGTATTGGCAGAGGCTAAATCTGTTCTAACGCCCACCCGCCAGGAGTCAAATGGTACTACTACTACTACTACTACTACTACTTCACGTAGCGCAGTCAGGGCTCCTCTTTCTGGTCATGCAATACAGATTTTTTTAGAGTCCAAAGATAGCATTACAAGTTCCAGACCCAGACATTTTTACACTTGATACAAGTACGTCGAGATCGACACCGGCATGCCGCGGACGATCAGCACGCAGCAAGCGGAAATCAGCATGAGCAAATCGATGGCCATCAGCAAAGGTAAGGTTGCTGGTCCTACTTCCAGTAACACTGGCTCCTGCGCAACAACTTCAGGAGCTGGCGCTAGTTGTACAACTAC
>JACKZZ010007135.1_pt1 | contig 17923 bp, 19 predicted proteins | sample 8027871 | NCBI WGS metagenome assembly JACKZZ01 (sample SAMN15724774, study PRJNA655200) | protist metagenome | isolation source: fluorescence activated cell sorting (FACS) single amplified genomes of... | place: USA: West Boothbay Harbor, Gulf of Maine | collected 2000-07-19
AAGAGGGGGGCTGCATGCACATTCCTACACCATACAGGCAACGCTACGGGCACTGTAATGATGTACGACCTTATCACCAAATCTCCATTCAGATGTGATCGCTTTACCACCGAACCTATGCCAGAACTAATAGTAAACATGCTAAGAAAGTTTGCTGAGGAGAATGAACCAAAGAAACTCCGTAAGCGTCCTCCAGCCTGGATGTTAGCCAGAGCAATGGAGCAAAACGAAGCACTAGAGGTAGATGATATCGATAATGACCCTCGTATAAGGGCATTGATAGCTGTCCCCGGTGTAAGGCAACAGCCACGAAATCCTGCGCATATAGACGCGGATTTACATATATATGACCTAGCCCCACAAGAGGCTACAAACGAGGAACAGGACGTTGCAGCTACTTCAGCGTCAGACAACAGGGTGCATGAAACACCCCAACCTGAGGGCAGCTACCCTGAAAGCTCTGCCTCTGGCATACTAACCGTCCAAGAAGACGAGGTAAACTCATATGAGTCAGAAGACGATGTACCCGTCGATGCACAGGAAAGATTCGATCGAAAGAACATCGCATCCTACCCACAAACAGTGGATGAAACAATATAAATTTACGATATTATTGAAACAAATTACCACCAAAGAAATGGTAGGCGTGCCTCCAAAAGAAGGGAGGACAGAACAAAAATAAATGAAATAAGGACATATAAAATGTCACTAAAAAAGGCAATCAAGTCCAACAGGCCCGGTATCGAGGAAGCTATAATAAAAGAGCTGCAGCAGCTCGTGGATAGACCTGTTTGGGAATACCTACACAAAAGAGACCTATCTAAGGCAGACAGAAGAAAGATAATAAGGTCTCACATATTCATGAAGGATAAGTTTAAGTCAGACGGAACCTTCGAAAAATGGAAGGCTAGACTAGTATCCGGGGAGGACACCCAAGACAAATCGATAGACGAAGACCTGTCATCCCCTACAGTTAACCTGGACAGCGTTTTCACCATCATAGCTATAGCTGCAGTCGAGAGAAGAAAAATATGTACTATATACATAACAGGAGCCTACCTAGAGTGTCTACTGCCACCTGGGGACAACGTGTACATGGTGTTGGATCCACTAGTGGCTAAAATACTCGCTAAATTAGACCCTAATGTCGCACAATACATAAACACCAACGGTGAAGTAATAGTTAAGCTGACCCGTGCACTGTATGGATGTGTACAGTCTGCCCTACTATGGTTCAACAAGTTAAAATCTACACTAGAGGAGGCAGGATTCGTTGCCAACCCCTACGACATGTGTGTGTTCAACAAGATGTACAAAGGTAAACAAATAACGGTGGCTTTCCACGTGGATGACCTCCTGATGACATCGCAATCAGATGAGGCTATCAACGACCTGATAAATTTCCTCAAGTCTCGTTTCACTGCCGTCACAGCAGAATTGGGTAATAAGCATAGCTACCTAGCTATGACAATAACAACAGAGAGACAGTATTACACCGTCAGCATGGAAGGATATATAACAACGCTCCTAACCGACCGCAAGATCAGAAATGTATCATCACCAGCAAACTACAAGCTGTTCGATGAAGAGGATAACCCGGAATACTTACCAGACCAAGAGAAAAAGGTCTTTCACTCGGACGTAGCCAAGTTACTGTTTCTAGCCAAAAGAGTAAAAATGTCATGTCTGGCCGCGGTAAGCACCCTTGCCTCAAGAGTCTCTGCACCCTCACGCGAAGACAGAAAGAAACTAGACAGAGTATTCAGCTATGTAGCAAACTCAAGAGGACAAATAATGAAGTTCAAGGTCAACGGAGATATCAATCCTGTAGCGTACGGTGGATGCCAGCTATGCCACACAGCAGGGAGGTAAGAGTAGAACAGGTATATTGCTGAAAATTGCAGGGTGTGCTATAGGCGCATGGTCGGTCAAGCAAAGAATAGTTACCAGATCATCTACGGAAGCAGAGCTGGTAGCACTGACCGAAGCCCTTACTAACATCATATGGATAAGAAGGTTCTATGAGTACCAAGGAAACATTAACCTACCTCCGACAATAATATGGGAGGACAACCAGTCATGTATAGACCTAATCTCACTGCCTAGACATAACAGGCAGCGTACCAAACATTTGGACATCAGATATTTCTATGCCAAGGAGCTAGTGGAACAAAACGTGATAAAAATCAAACATATTCCAACAATGGATCAACAGGCTGACCTATTAACAAAAGGTATGGTAGGCCAGTTCTCTACTCTGGCAAACAGGCTTACTGGAAATGAGTCATGCATTCGAGGATAACTTCTACTTGTACAATTAGTATACGTACATATACATATGTGTCCCAATTACAGGGTGTGTTGGAAAAACTGAAAATCCCGCGCCCGTGCGAGATGCTCTGTGTAACTCCATAACAGGGCAAAAGTGATGATAATCATATATCTATGACGAATTGTGTAGTTTGGGATGACAATGTAATGGGAATCTAATATTATATTAGGTCTGATGTTATTATATGGCTACCGTGCGCCTCGCAATTAATCCAAGAGATTATGCTCCAGAAAAAGGAAGGTACTAAATCTTTTCGGGCTGAAGCTTTTGCTGATGTCGCTCTTGGGGATGATTTAAGTGACATTTCTTCAGTGTCTTTTACTTCTTAAACTGTCATTTTTTAACAGTCAATTATTGCAATATATTGCAATAATTATTGGAGTTATTGGTTATTTATTGGGCGTAGCTTTTTATTATTATTATTATTATTATTATTATTGCAAAATTTACCAATAATTATTGCAATATATTGTTTTACAGCTCTGCTACTTACTAGCTTGCTGAAAGCTGAAGCAAAGCTTCTCGGACTAATTCTATATTTATCCCCCCTGCAGTAGGTATTACAAGTAGTTGTTACAAGTCGAAGCAGTGTGTAAGGCTACTCGTAATTGTTGAGACATATCTGTAATGTGTGTGTTGTGCAAGTAATATATCATAGTATGTGTAGTATTTGTGTATAGTTATGTAGAGTACTGTGGTGAGCGTGGGGCGAACCACAGCCACACAACACAAAAAGAACATCGGTGGTGTTCCGATTGTGTTCTGGTAGTGGTCTACATGCTTGTGTGTTTATAATAATTTAGCCGATTATTACATTACTTATTGTGTTATAACAGTAATAATATAATTTTATTAAGGTCTTGCAGTAATGCTTACTAGTAACATACATGTAAAATAAGAAAGTACTATCTATCTATTAGCATCTTTATATCCAACTGCAAAGGAATACTTAAATTTCGATCTTACTTTTTTAGTTATTTGAAGCTACTGCTAATGATATTATTGCTACAGACTACAAAAAATGGTGCAAGTATGGTACACGTACTGCAGAATATGAAGATAATGCAATATCATACAAGTGCAATATCAGCGCAATGCAGCCACAGTTGTCCTGTATCTTCGCAGTCCCAGCGGAATCCAATGAGTGTGTGATTACTCTTGTAATCTGGAAGCTTCACCTGATCCCTCAAGATAGTGCCCTTATCTCCGTGCGTATCACAAGTGTCCACACCCTTCTCCATACAGCGGCCAGAATCCTTCGGTCCACATGAAAACCATGAGCTAGCAGTTTCACAACCCCATCCAGTTCCAACACAATCTGGGTGTGATGAGCAGTCATTACCCTCGACATCATCACATCTCAAGATTCCCTTCTGGAAACATGTCTCCAAAGCCTCCATCTCGCTCACATTAGGGGTATAACCCGGGTCAATGAATTTCTGAACAAGGTCATCATCAGTGCAGATTCTATAAGAATACATTCCTCCTAAATATATATATATGCATATTAGTTAGTGACTGATGCATCAATAGAAGGTTAGGCTCACCGTGGTCAGCGATGTTGGAAACACACCACTCCACAGTAATTACATCCCCAGAATTATAGGTTGCCACAACATCATATCCCCAGCTATGCTCTGGGTGATTCCAATTCGTTTGCAATTCATCGTAAGTCTCCATGCCGCACGGCCCAACATTGCTGACACTCATTCCGGGTTCAGCAAAGGGACGATTACCTGCATGGAGAATATATATGAGCTACATCGGACGCAATGCTGATTTTCCATAAAGCGCTTACCTGGGTAGTCTCTAGACTCACTGGTAACATCAGGCATCGGCTCAGAAATAATACTTGTCGCGTCCTCCATGTAACCGCTCTGCTCTGATTGGATGGCTCGGGAGGTAGGACTCCAGAAGATACCATGTCCGCCTACAGTGACAGCGAGAGAAGCAGTGATTGAACTCTTCATAGCTAGCAGAATAGCGATATATATTGCCTGCGTGTGTGTGATATCAGAGGTGGTACAGATACTGACAACTGACAGGCATCCACCTAGGAATAGCACCACAAAGACAACCACTTGGCACTCGGTATGGCAGTACTCTCTCTAAACGTTATCCCCTTTTTTTCATTTTCCCCCTTTCTGGCACCACCCATGCACCAATCAGCAACCACACTGGTATAGATAGTAGAACGTCCCTGGATCGGGGGTCGAGCCCTCTGGATGACATCTCATTGAAGCCGCACAGACCCCAATCAGACCCTTATTCCTGGGCTAAAGCAAGACTTCGAACGAATATACCGGAACCATGCTGGAAGAAGACACTGAGCCCGTCTGTTCCTTTTATGAAGGCAGGCTTCCTCGAAAGATATTGTTACATCACATACTGGTAACACAGAGTCTACTCTATGTCTGACACCTCACTTAACACCTGCTGTCTATACCCACAGCCTTACATTCCCTTTCAGGATACCATTATAAAGTTAGTTGGAACAAATAGAGATCTTATGACCACGCTCTCGTCTCCTGAGGCGGCAGGGCTTTGGCTACCCCTTAAGATCCGTATTTGCATCGACCCGTGCTGCCCGCTATGCCCATATAAGAAAGGCTCCAAACGTGATACCCCAAGCATCTTACTACGAAAATATCCTGTGGCTGAATTGGATATGCATTGCCTCGTCAGCGATCTACCAACAGTGCTATGTAGTCTATCTTTTCGTGGATCGATACGAAAAGCGAAATTTACCTTATCAAATAAGACCGACACGCCATATCTGGGCACCTTATTAGAGGGTTTTCCGTTGGACCCATCGTCGTTTACTTTGCTGACTGACCTCACTATTGACTCTTCTTTCTTAACCAGTGTTGGACTTCCGGGGCGAATCAAAATTCTGCAGGCAATGGGGCGACAGCTTGACACCCTTGTCTTGGTCGGAAAAAGTGTCAGTGGTATTTTCCCCGCAATACGTGACTATTGTCCTGTTATTCGGCATCTAAGGGTTGATCGGGTAGAAAGCGAATCCTCTTTTGCTACATATTCCAGCACATTTCTTGCTTCTCTCACACTCAAACGAGTGGGGTTCCTTCCGGTGACATTGCGAACTGTTTCACCTTATATACAGCGACTATCCTTAACATTTACTTGCCGGCATAACGAAGAAGCTTATGCTCGGTTTTTTAAAGCATTACCCCAATCCATTGAAGCACTTGATATTGAGATTCCTTCTAGTTCGGTGGATGACATTCTTCGCAGCCTTTGTGTAGCGGTTCCTCACCTCAAGGAGCTGAGATTGGTTGGGGCATATGACTCAGGGTCAGTGCATGCGTCTTCTATGAGTTCATTTCTGACCAAATGCCCTGATTTATGGAAGCTGGATATATCAGGATCGTGCTCTGCTTTGAAACTGCAACTTGAACCTCATGCAGTACCATGTCTGGCGGTAGGTCAAAATCTAACTCATATAGTATTACGATTTGATGAAAAGGTAGCCGAGAGGTTTCCGAGTTTATTAGCTCGAGAAAATGCTTTGAAGAATATTCGGTTGTGGGAGCAAAAGAAATGGTTTGCCGATCCGAGATATTGGGATGAGGTTGAGGCTCGAATAGCACGATTTGCAGCGTGCCATCCGGACATCGAGCTATCATTAGAAGATCGCTCCTAATAATGATTAATATCTTCACTGTATTAATTATGTAATACATAATGCAGGATACCGGTAACTTGCCTGACAAATATTAAAAGTATTTTTATTATCTGATAACATAAGAATAGTATATCAAAATATTTATAAATACTCCTCTACTTTTCCTCCTTCTCCTTTCTCCGTCCTCCTTGTTGTTCTTCATACTACTTCATGCTAGTATGTGGCTCTCTTAGTCTCTTCTGTAGTAACAAGGCTCTTTGCTCTCCACATGAGCCATGGATTTGCGCAGATCATTCAAAGCAATTTTTGCCTTACTAAAAAGTCGTTCAACATAACTAGTCGTGTAGTTAATATGATTCAAGCACCGAAACTTAGTTAGTCTAGTGACACGTAGTCGCTTTAGGTCTCGGTGCTCTTTGTGCCTTGTTGTCAGTGCGTCAACATCATCAACTGCTTCATTCTCCTCCCTATCATCAGTTTCTTGCAAAACATAACGTTAGAGCTCCACCTTTTCAGGTCAAGAGAGATGTTCCTCAAACCCACCATGGACTTTCACATTTTCGAAGGTCTTATTAATAATTATGTCTGCATCCGCTTCGAGATGGTACCTTGTACTAGGAAATTTTTGCACGATGCTGTCAAATAGAAAACACACATCACTAAGATCGGCCTGCTCATCGCCACCTTTCTGGAAAATCATGGAAACCTTTTGGAATTCTCTTACCTCCGCTGTAAACCGCTCCAATTTTGCACGGATCACTGAATTTTGGATTATTTCGTTGGTGTCATCACCAAAATTGCACCTGGCTAAATTTGTTCCATGCTCTGATTCCCGATGCTTGGATGTGTTCTATATTGATAATTGCCAAATAATTGCAATTAAATGCAATTATTTATGATGTCTCAAACAATTAGACAGCAATTACAATTAATAGCAATTAATTGCCCTGATATATTGTATATATAAATATTATTCTTATTCTTATTATTTCATACATTTTTATTTACACTATCATCTTTATATACTTGTACTTACTTACATACTACCGAATCGTTTTATCCAGAGACCGCACCGTGTCATTTTAAGCTATACATAGAGTAAATGACCACGTTTCTGTTATATTACATATGGAAGTATATAATGTAATAGTTCATATGGAGTCCAGAAATCGGTAACAAAAACGAGAAATGGGTAACAAAACTGAGATATGGGCATAAACGTAGACTACATACTCTGCATAGAGCACGAATCACTGTTGTTGAATAAGTCCTCCTAAATAAGATATTACGTCTTGCACAACAATTATTTAAGGTGCGGATGTGCGACCTCAACTACTTAGCGTTTATCTTCATGGTTGACTGTTGATCTCCCATAACTTCAAGAATACCATCTTTTTTCAGGAGCATTTTCTTACAGATGGAATGTAGAATATGTAGAATATATATGCCTATACTAGCAGGAGTCGGCCAGACACATCAATGCCGATTTTACATTTGACTTCCTTTTTTGGCCGCGAGGGATCAACTATGTGGGGTAGTATTTTGTTTTACGGGGGTGAAATCCTCCACATTCCCCGTGATACTAGTAGTATCTTGTTTTCTTATGGCACACGTTTTCTTATAATGTAGTAGTAGCTACTAGTATGTGGAAAGTGAAAATAAAGTACAGTGAGGTTTCGGCCATCCAGTATGGTGAGCTTCTTATAACATGGGCTTTTACACGAAGTGCAAGCATAATAGTTAATTATGAAACTTAAAAAAGATTATTCTTTTAAATACTCAAGAATACGAAGAAAAAATATTCTGTCTAAACTTTCTTGTAACTTATTATAATAATGAAAAATCAAGAAACATGACACACCAAGAGGATATAAAATAAATACCCCAAACAATGTAATATAATGTGCATTCGCAGGTACACACAAAGATAATTTTAGCTATACAACCATCAGTGTAAACCAAAATATTCCATTTCTCTAGTCTATATGCTGAAGCGGCGAGATGCCTCCTCCGTATTGGTACTATAACAATCAGTGGAGCCTTGGATAGCTAAAAATCTATCATTACGGAATTTCATCTGCTCAAATGCTTTCTGGACATTAGAATCAATTTCAAGTGTCTGTAGTTTCTTGGATATTTCCACTTTCGTTGATGTTTCTAATGCCTTCGAAGCAATAGCAGCAGCTGCTTTCGCTGCGACAGAACTTACATACCATTCCGCTGTGATCCGAATGCCAACTTCAAAGGGAACGGATGGTCGATAGCCCAAAAGCTGAGATGCTTTCGAAATGTCTGCACAAGTATGACTCACGTCCCCAGGCTGTTCAGGCAAATATTCAATTATTGCTTTTTTTTCAACACAGTCCTCAACAAGAGCAATGAAATTTTTCAGTAGCTGCGGTCTCCCATTCCCAAGGTTGAATACTTGGTAACCCAAAGGTCTATCGATAGCTCGGACAACGCCATCAACAATATCCGTAATATATGTATAATCTCGGGAAGTGCTGCCATCTCCAAACTGTTGTATGGGTTGCTGGTGGTAAATGCGCTCAATGAACTTGAATGGGGCCATGTCAGGCCGTCCTCGGGGGCCATAAACCGTAAAAAACCTTAAACCGGTAGTGTTCAGCCCATACAAGTGATGGAATGTGTAAGCAATCAGCTCACAGGCCTTCTTAGTCGCGGCATAAGGACTTACAGGAGTCTCCACGACATCTTTTTCTGATAACACAGTGGAGCTACTGCTGCCGTAAACGGAGGATGAACTCGCATAAACAAAGTTTTTGCACTCATAGAGACGTGCCAGATCTAGGAGCCGAGTTGTACCTTCAACATTCGAGTGCACATAGATATACGGATCCAAAATACTGGGACGAACTCCAGCCCGTGCAGCCAAATGGCAGATGTAATTCGGCCTGTGTCGCTCAAACACGCCACCAATAAAATCTAAATCACAAATATCTCCTCTGCAAACAGTCAATTGGCCATTAGTAAACTTTTCACCGAGCAGTTGAAGATTCATTTCTTTCACCGAAACGTCATAGTAATCGTTAATCTCGTCCACAATCACCACACGGTCTCCTCGCAATAGGAGTGCTTCAGCCACATAGCTGCCAATGAATCCTGCCCCCCCGGTGACTAGGACCACCTTAGGAGTATTGTCGGGTGCTACAGATGTGTTCATTTCCAGATACAAACGTTATAATTTGTTACTATACAGGCAGAAGAATTGGATCACATTCGAACCTCAAGAGACACCTCCGAAGGTTGCAGTACGGTGATGGCGTCACGACATCCAAGCATTGCGCATCCGAGGCCCCCTTTTTTTTCCATTTTGCTACATACAGAATCCAAGCTACACGTGCTACAAATGAGATGGACAATAATTATTTCTACATTTCCCATTCCATCGCATGCATTGCATTGTTTTCCGTTCCGTTCACTCATAAGCTCTGAGATCTGAACGGGGCCCACATAGGATCCATTCGAGTACGCACCTATCAGCTTCCCTCAATTCTCCTTGACAGCTGCATCTCTCATGCCCGGGTAGCTTCATGCAGCCCGTGTTTCGGTTTCCGGGAAAAATTAAATTCCCTTGTGTGCTGACCAGCCCCTGTGGCTCAGCCACTATTGCCGTAATACCAGGTTTTGCAGGAGAGGAGCTGTGTACTGAGTTGATTCAATTGTGTAACAGCTATGGTTTCCATTCCGAGGACACGTGCTCCGAATATCCACAGGCAACAGTGGACTTAGAGGTAGATTCTTGTCCCACGATCCGGGACTCTCTTTTGCAGAAAGATTTCGTATCTGCGGTAAAGAAATCTATTCTATCAACTCATGAAGCATCGCTTGTTGCATTTGACGATGTATTTGTTGTCAAGTATGACGCCTCTAGGAGTAATGACAATGCCCAGAGAGGACTTCAACTCCATCATGATCGCGGGGATGTTTCCTTCATTCTAGCTTTGTCCGCTCTACATGATTATAGCGGCGGAGGAACTTATTTTGATATTTTTCGTTACGGAAAAGATTTTGTCAATGAAGACATGATCCAGAATGAAGCAATCCATCTCAACAAAGGCGATCTTTTGGTGTTTGACTCAGCATTGAATCATGCTGGCCTTCCGATCACTCGCGGTACCAGATACTTGCTCGTAGGATTTTGTTTTGTAGATAAAAAAGGCTGGATAGAACTGCCATACATTGCAGAATCAGGTTGTCTCGATATGAATCTTCAAAGAATGGAATGAAATATAAAATTGATGACTGTTAAATGCGTGCCAGGAGAAGTAAGCTATTTTTAGTTAATTATTAGTTCTCATAAGCTATATAGCTCATAGATCATTACAGTATTACCTCCTCAATAATAGTTTGTTGTTGTAGCTTTTTTTTCTTCTTGAAGCTTCTTAGCAACAATACATATAATAGCTTATAGCATATTATATGTATAGATTATATGATACGTAAATAAATGATGTATGCCATCAGCTTATTATCATTTACACAAGAGATGCCTTAATTTTGTATGCTGTTCTATATGCTGGACTTGAAGTTATTAGTACTTACTTTGCATTTTGCATGGTACGTGATACTGTATTGTGTATTGCTGTATTACTATTATGTTATATAGACTACTACTAGCCTAGTATCTAGTATCTAGTATTATGATAGTAACTAGAACGTAGTATATCTAGAAAATAAAATCTTGATTATTAACCATTCATTATTTTTCCAAGTCTACTACCAAGAGTTAGGCATGCAGTCATACAGTCTATTACTAGATCTCACTTTCGAGCTCGAAAGTCCTAAGAAGGTCCCAATGTGGTGTTGACTAGAGCTGAACATATGAAGCAAGAGGACCGGTCTGTGTTAGTGTTTCACCCTAATGACCACAAAGATCTGTGGTGTAGAGAGTCTGAATGGTGCCCAGGAGCGAGCTTTGGGTTAGTATTTGAGGTCTCGAGCCCAAGAATGAAAAGGGGACACCTGCTTGCGGTCCATATGATACCCGACACATCTCATACAAACAGACAATGACACAGTGGAATGGTAGTGAGTATGTGTTGAGTAACTCGTCACATCGATATGTAGTGAATAGAGCGCTTGCCAGTGGGGCGACAAGGGTCAATGTAAGTTTTGGGGATGCTAATACATTCCTCTACTTTAATGAGCGGAAACGGAGGGTTGAGCTACGACTGGCTGTTGACCTGTCACCGGGGTTTTATGAGGCGTTTTTTATACCCCTTCCCATCAGGCGTCGGCGTTCTGGATGGAGGACCGTATTGCCCTCTTACCAATAGAGACACAAAGGAGAGCGAGAAAATTTTATTGTGATCAACCAGATTAGAACTTGATATGGACAAGTTGATTTATACATCTGATAATCTCACTCATTAAGTATATCCGTTATAACGGCCATTATCTGTGTTATACATGTTTATATCTATTATAAGTCATATTTGTGTCATACTAGTGAGTAGTAATACCAATCTAGTAGTGTGTATATCATGTATAGTACATTTTCAGTTTGTTGTATGACTGTTGAGGATACGTTCATGTGTGTGCGTGTACTTTTCTTTTGTTGTTCGGTGAGAAAATCGTTGTGAGAGTGTGAAACAGATGTGTAATAATAATCTAATTATTAGTATTAAAATCTTTTGGACAGATCCACAGGAGACGGAACATGACAACAGTGGAACTGACTCCCCTTGGACCGGTTCTTGGAGAGTTGACTGTATATAATATATAATAATGTTATAATGTGTGTTAGTGAACTTAGTAGTATTTTTTGTAGGATTCTCTTTCGTGTTAGTATTATTAGTAGTGTGTGTCTATTATATATGAAAAAAGGAGAACTACCCATCATAGTAGGATTCTGTGTGGGGAGGAGGACTAGTATTGTTATATATATGTGGTAACAAGTAACAAAAAATACTACTTTAGAAGAGCTGATAATTACTAATTAACAGCATATATAATAATATCCGCATAATGTATCTTATAATTTATAATTTGAAAGTATTCTGATTAAATTCATTTAGTACTGTTCTTACTTCATTTACTACTGTTTTCGCTCTCTACTCTAACTTGCTTGAGACCAGGATTGGGATACGGGATGCCACCACCTCTCTGTAGTGATAGCCGTAATTGAAAAGAAGAATTACTTCTTATAATCAAAACGATTAGCCGGTGATTCCTCAGCAAACCGTTTGGCGATTCGTTCCTGGTTGTAAAACCGAGCGACATCATAAGCACTTCTCCCTTCCCCGTCTCGCATTGTGGGGTCCGCTCCAGCGCTCATTAAAGACTCAATGAAATCCTCTCTACAACGGTTTAATGGGAGTTGGTAAAATAAAAGCAAATGAGTTATTACTGCACTTACCGGCCGGAGGAGCAACAGACTAACATAGCAGTCATCCCTCGGTGGTCACGGTGGTTGACATTGGCTCCAGATTTGAGTAATTCTTGCGCCATCGCAACCGTATGCGTACTGGAGTTCTCCCCATAGCAAAGAAAATGCAGGGGTGTACTTCCCTTATGATTTTCAGCATCGCAATTAGCTCCTCTGGTGATCAGAAGGCGAACCAGGTCGACGTTTCCACCCGAGTGACAAGCCTCATGAAGGGCCGTATTTCCATACCCGTTGGCTGATTCATTTCATGGTGTCAGTGATAATTAAACATAAAAACAGATAGATAGATGAATAAACACGTACCAGCATTAATATCAGCACCATTATCAAGTAATAGCTGTGCAACTGCTAAATGCCCACCATGACAGCATAGAGTCAGTGCATTGTCATGACCCGATACGGCAATCGCATTCACGGCGGCCCCACACTTCAGAAGAGCATCAACGACATTCGTAAACCCATTCTCAGCAGACACATGCAAGGCATTTTTTGAATCTTCTTTACGATTAAAGAAATCCACTTTTCCACCATCTCTGACCGCCTCATGAACTGCTGGAAGGTTGTTATTTAGGGCGGCAGAGAATAAGGCAAAGTTAGCTGGGCTTTCCTCCTGGTTTTTCCCCAGCATATACTCAGGGAACTCATTACGGTCAGATTCGGAAGTAATTCGATCGTGGCTCATTGGATCTCAAAGATTTTGGATGTTTTATCGGATTATATCGCTTATTTGGGGCCGCTTACTCGCATCCCATCGCACCAACAACGGTCGCCCTTGTTCAACCCACAAAAACACAACAGATGCCGGGATACCCTACACATACACACCGAACCGAACCCCAGCCCGAGGAAAATCATTCCAACTCAAATTCAAATGATCCCAGATCCGAGATACAGTAGCTCACAATCTCATCCCTGCATAAGAATAGAGCTCTTTGTGTAATTATTTCAATAGAAATGGATGCTAATGTAGATGGGAAGCGGCCTCGAGAGGAGGAAGTGGCGATAGGACCTCCAAAAGTCAGGTTTCGGCCAGAAACAGAGATCATTGCGCCCACTGCGGCCAGTACGATCTTACAATCTACTGGCAGGATTACCCTAAGATTTATATGCCCTGGTGGTGATATATATGAGACAACACCTACGTATTCTCACCAACTCTTTGAAAACGAAGAGTTGCATGTGACACCCACCAGTTCCCCTACCATCATCGTGACAATTAATGCTACCAACATGGCACACCAAGTGGAAGTGCTGGGGACCGTCACTGCTGCTGAGGAGGAAGAGATTCTCTCTTGTATTGACCCCGCGATTCCTCAGGAAGTAGACGTATTATCGGTCGGAGGGACTACTCTGGGTGAGTTTCAAAGTGGGTCGGAAGAGTTTGAGATCCGGAGAGTTACGCATAAAAATCAAGGGGCGTGTGAGCTTTTGAGTGCATGTGAGAAGCTAGCAATGTGGTTTATTGAAACTGCCGACTCAGTGGATTTTAAAGATGATAAATGGGAAGCTCTATTTGTTTTCAAGAAAGCACCAGCTGGACAGCAACCGGATTTAGTCGGATACACAACTCTGTACACATTTCTGAACCCTGTTCTCGGTGCCAAGCTTCGTATCTGTCAGGCGCTTATTCTTCCAAAGTACCAAAAAAGAGGCATTGGGAGAGAACTTATAAGTGCAGTTTATCGTGAATGTAAGGTGCGGCCAAATGTTGTTGAGGTAACTGTCGAGGACCCAGCACCCGGCTTTCAACGGTTACGAGATGTGACCGACACAGAATGGTATTTGAAGCATTCTGCGGCTGAAGAGTCGAATTTAAATGGATATGATAAACACTCTAAACAAGTTACAGAAGATATATTCTCAGTGGATTCTTCTTATTGCGCAAGAGCTGCTCATGGCTTAAAGATTACCAAGGCGCAGGTTGAACTAGTGGTGGATGTCCTACAATATCTCCTGGTGACAACCCATCAAAATAAAATAGGCGACAAAGATATCTCAGGTTCAAGCATTCCTGACTTAAAGAGATGGCGCCTTGGTCAAAAGAGAAAATTACTAAAAAAATACCCAGAATTAAAGAATCTAGAAAAGTCAGAGATGCAAGAAGAGCTTGAGACTCTGTATCAGAAGCACTTAGAACGCATAACACACGTCTGTCATAGTGGATACATTAGAAGCTTTTTTGATTAGAAAGCTGATAAAATCCCTCTTATTAAAGTATAATCCTTCTTCAGTAATGGATAAATGTACTATAGACATAATTACCGAAACACTTTATAAGTAAATAGATAAATAGTTTCTTATATTTAAAGTGCATTTATTACGTTTTTGACGCTATAACCCGCAGAGGCGGAATACAATAACACTAAATCTTCATAAGAAATAAGAATATACACAACTTATTATAATTTACAAACAATAATTACTAGTTCTTCTCACTACTAGTAGGAGTACTCTGTACTCTAGTACTGGCAGTGGTAGTGGTCGTCTATGATAGTAGTACTACTAGTAGTCTAGTAGTAGTAGTAGGTAGTAGCTAGAAGTTAGCTACTACGTACTACAAAGTACTTCGTACTTTGTTTTTGTCAGTAGCTATGCTTGGTGTTTGATGTGAGAAGTATAGGACGGATGCGGCTACCACACAACAACACCACAACTGACCCCATTACTACTATTACTCATTATTTCTCAAATATATAATATATGGTTATGCAAATGATATACCAGGAGCAGGAGGTTTTCTTCAGCTTTTTATTTTAAAAATCATAATATCGCTTTCTATCACTACATAAAGAGTACCTTGCTGGCGATATTTCAGATTACGAATAGCATTTGCAGCTGTACCCATCTCTTCGAGATCATAATAACTTAATACATCCGCACTCAGAAAATACCTATATGGCAGATTATAAAATCAGAATAGTAGCAAGAGATACTTCTGAACACATAGGATTGCATTCACGCGACATTGCAGAAATACATGAAACACACCGCTCATATTGCGTCTTTATATATCCCGCTGCAACTGGTGCCATTGCACCCTTTGGAATGAAATAGCTTTCTATCTCTTTTTCATTGGCAGTAAATATTCGAAGCCAACCCAAAAAATGGCGCGGGAGGTTGACCAGCAACGGAAGCCTTGAATGGTGCGTCACATTTGCGGCAAGATACTCCACCTCTGCCCCATCGTACTCTAAACAAGCTGCGCGATATCTATTCTCAAACTCAATACTAAAAGAAATAATACCTGCTTTTACAGGATGATTTACAGGTATAGCATCCGGACGATAATATTTGCGCTGCTCCATCAAGAATTGTTGGACCGGAGGTATCCACTTGTTCTGTGGTCTAAGGTAATTTCTCATTGAGAGGTTTACAACGTAAATCATTTCTTTTGCTGTCAAAAACTACACCATACACCAATAGGAAATGATAAGTACATTAATGTTGCAGATTGCTCTCTAATTTGCGAATCTAATTTCTAATGAATTATTTTCTTACATCAAGATCTTGTACGATGTCTCTTTCACTAACTGTCCATGTTTTGTACCTCAATGGGATTCCTGTTGGGGATATCAACATGTATTATATATATTATATAAAGGTGAATGCAACGCCAGTTACCTTTTGCGGGGTTCTCAACTACTTCCTGTTTCTTTGCAATGGATCCCACAATGTTTTGATACGTATAAGGCTTTCCGGCCAAACAGGCATACATACTCAAAAGAGTCTCGAAGCGGAATTCATTACTGAGGCCATCAAATCCTCGCACCACGTTTTCTTCTATCTCCTCGATGGCTGCCACACAAGTTTGTATATCCTAAGCAATCGCAAATTACTGCATGTACATAGTCATATGATGAATACAGCTTTACTTTCTCGATGAGTTCCTGATCAATTATCTGAATATCTCGGACAGGGTCAATCGTCTCATTATACTGCCACAGATGTATATATGTCACATAAAACAATCAGATGAAAGAAAGAAAAGGGAAATTCAGTATCATATTAGTGTGCTTACATGAGACAAAGTATTATTTTCAAATGCACGAACAATGTGAAATATCACATCAGCCTTCTTCAAATTATTCAGAGTGCCGTTTCCCAACCCCTTACCCTACATCTCGAACACATTAGATTTATTGCAAATGAATAACACTCAAAGCTGAGTCTACCTTATGAGAACCATCGACTATCCCTGCTGTATCCACTACTCCTAAAGAGCTACCAATCACAGAATCCGCCTCAAATGCTTCCTGAATGAACGCCTGTCGAGAATCGGAGACATCAAGATAGCCCACATAAGGATCTGTCCACACAAACATAGAACGAAGTGAGGATGCGATCCTAAAGAGGAAAAATGTATCATTAAACCTACCAACAGTACAAAACAGGTTTGAGTCTGTGGGGGCGGCTTCTCCAGTCAGAAGATTAAACAACGATGTTTTCCCACTGTTGGGCATTCCAACAATTCCCGCAAGGATAGTGTTATTTGGTCTGATAAATTGATTCACATATGGGTCTTCAAAGGGCGTTTCAATTATCTTCTCATCACTAATGTTTGACTCTGATTCTGATTCTAATTCTAATTCCATTTTTCCTCTTCTATATAGAACATAAACAGGCAGGTAGACAGATGTTTGACAAGTCCAGTTTGATCGTTTCAAAGCACACGTACTTAAGTACGTGTCACCCTTTGTGTGTGTGTGGATGGCTGCTGGTCGGGCAGAGGGTTCGTTCCGCGTTCTGCTGATGCGTGGAATTGGAGTCCAAGATTAAGTGAATTATCATCGAGTGATAGCCCTAAATATATTGCTGAGGAGATGGTAGGGCCATACATGCGTGTACAGTACAGTTCTTAATCCTAACTCTTTCTTGCATGCAACGTTTATCACAGTCTGGAAGAGGTGCTGCGCAAGGAAATGTCCGTAAGAGGTGCGTTTTCACATCGATATGTGCCTTGTGTTACGCCCACTAATGAGATGGATTAATTGTACAGAGGTGGAGATGGAGCCAACGGAGAGGGTACCGCATCAAAAGCAGCCCAGCAAAGCTCAAACGGTGTGTACCTTCCGCAGCCTTCGACTTCGTGATCGAATGCACGGTTATGATAACATCACTGTTTTGTAGGGATTTTACGGTTTTACACCGATGATGCCCCTGGATTCAAAATGTAAGTGCAATCAGGCCCATGGTTGTGTGTTGCATTCGCCATCTGACTGCTCTCTCACTATGTATGTACTGTTCTTAGCGGCCCGACCACAGTTCTTGTTTGCTCGCTGATGTTTATTGGTATGGTAGTGATCCTACATATTTGGGGGAAATTTAGATCTTAAGTGAATTGAAGTAACTATTTAAGCTAGCGGCTGTCGTTGATATTATTTGTTTCTGGAAAGTGATGAGCGCCCCATTACTTTGCATACTGTAAACATGACCTCCTCTTCTTACTCGAAGGATGTCTAAGGTAAACATAATTGATAAGGAAAATAGTACTTGTACTGTATCCCTATCACCGCAATATAAGGCATACATAATA
>JACKZZ010015837.1_pt1 | contig 17920 bp, 13 predicted proteins | sample 8027871 | NCBI WGS metagenome assembly JACKZZ01 (sample SAMN15724774, study PRJNA655200) | protist metagenome | isolation source: fluorescence activated cell sorting (FACS) single amplified genomes of... | place: USA: West Boothbay Harbor, Gulf of Maine | collected 2000-07-19
GGGTTCATCTAATGAGTGCATTACCAGCAAAAGAACACGCTTTTGAGCCCCCCTCTTCCGAGGTTACAGTTGATATAATTGATGTTATTAATTCTAAAAGAAACGGTTCGACTTTACCATTAGATGCTATCAACTCTATTATTTCTGAATATGTTGCGGGCAATATCCCAGACTATCAAATGTCCGCTTGGCTTGCGACAGTTGCTTGCAAGGGCATGAACATGGATGAGGTAGAGGCTCTCACACGCGCTTATGTATCCGGTGGTAGTATCCTTGATCATTCATCGTTGGGAAAGAAAGTTGTTGATAAGCATAGCACAGGTGGTGTTGGAGATAAGGTGACATTTATCTCTGTTCCAATGGTTGCTGCTTGTGGTGTCCCAGTCAGTAAGATAAGCGGCCGAGGCTTAGGACATGCTGGCGGCACTTTGGATAAACATGAATCTATAAGAGGTTTGAAAGTTGACCTATCAGCCGAGGAATTTAACAACGTAATCCGTAAAACGGGCATGGTAATGACTGGACAAAGTGGAGATTTAGTGCCAGGCGATAAGGCAACCTATCAATTGAGAGACATATCTGGCTCTGTAGAGAGTATTCCTCTCATTGCAGCAAGTATAATCAGTAAAAAAGTTGCCACAGGGGCGGACTGCCTTGTCCTGGATGTAAAAACAGGTGCAGGAGCTCTGATACCAGAGTTCGAAAAAGCCAATGAACTCACCGAAATTATGGTTGAACTTGCTAGGCGCTTCGATATTAACTGCAGAGCAGTAATTAGTGACATGAGCCAACCCCTGGGTTACGCTATTGGTAACGCCTTAGAAATCAAGGAGGCCGTTGATGTCCTTAAAGGCGCAACCATACCTGGCTTAACTGAACTATCTATTGAAATTGCAAAACTAATGCTTCAGGCTGCCAATCCCGAGCTTTCAGATAATGAAGCTCGCCAAACAGTCGAAGAAACTCTATCCTCTGGTAAGGCATTTGAAAAGTTTTTAGATTGGGTAGAAGCGCAAGGAGGAAACCGAACAGATATAGTACATGACAATTTACCCAAAGCAGAACTTGTTACATCATTGAAAAGCTCAACTTCTGGTTACGTTGAAGCCATAGACCCTAGGTTGATAGGAAATGCAGCTTTGATATTAGGCGCCAATAGAGAAGTCAAAGGGTCTGTTATTGACCATTCCGTTGGTATCATTATTCGCAAACACGTAGGAGATGCAGTAGCAGCTGGTGAGGAAATTGCTGAAATACACCATAGCACACCGAATATTGACCAAGCAAAGCAGATGATATTATCAGCATACAATATTGGGCCTAATCGGATTGACCCGCAGCCAATTATCCATAGAGTTATATAATATTAATGGATATAATGAACAGCACACAAAGAGGCATCACAATGAAATTTGCTAAACATTCTAATACTAGATTCAGATTTAGTGGAATAACTCTTTTATTTGTTTTTTTTATAGTAGCAGCACATTCAAACACGGCAAATGCTGTACGAAGAGGTGTAATTACTCTTGCCTCAGAGGTCTTTACAGCTGCCAGAATAGCAAGTAGGAATGCGTCAACAGGAAAGCAAAAAAATATGGACGTGATCAATAAGTTAGTTGCCCAAAAGCTAGTCGCGGAACAATTTCCTAAATGGGCCCACCACGAAGTTGTACCAGTTGAGAATGGGGGGTGGGATCACCGCACTTTTCACTTAGGTAAGGATATGGTCCTTCGATTTCCTAGTGCTGCGAGCTACGCTAATCAAGTAGAGAAAGAGCAAAAGTGGTTACCTTATCTAGCTCCTCGACTCTCGTTAACCGTCCCGACCCCTGTAGAGTTAGGTAACCCCGGTCACGGTTACCCATGGCATTGGTCTGTTTATAATTGGATAGATGGTGATACTGTAGCCTCACAAACGCAACTTCCAAGAAAAAGGATAGCCTCACCATTAGCCCAGTTCCTAACAACTTTATACTCAGTTGATACTAGAGATGGGCCTCTTGCTGGTGAGCATAATTACTATCGCGGAGGACATGTAAGCCACTATGAGGAGGAAGTCTTCAAGGCAATAGAATTATTAGGAACAAAAGTTGATGCTAAAACTATAACACGTATTTGGAAATCGGGTGCTGAATCTGAGTGGGAAAAACCCCCTGTGTGGGTTCATGGAGATGTAAGCCCAGGTAACTTACTAATTAAAGATGGAAAACTTAGTGCTGTGATAGACTTTGGCCTTCTATCTGTTGGAGACCCTGCGTGCGACTTAGCCATTTCATGGACATATTTTGAAGAAGAGAGCAGAAAGTGCTTCAGAGAAGCTCTTGACATTGATACAGACACATGGAGACGAGGCAGGTCCTGGGCTCTCTGGAAGTCTCTTATTCTAACCTCAGGAATGAGTTCATCTAATCCAGTAGAGGTTGCCCTTGCTGAGCATGTAATACGTGAAGCACTAAATGACTTTAGAAAGAACGGATAAGCTAAGCACATGAAACAACAAATAGCAGTAATAACTTTGGGAATAACAGATATTGAACGCTCAAAAGATTTTTACATTAATGGATTTGGATGGCACGCGCTACACGAAGACGCAGATACGGTCATGTATCAGATGAATGGCTTTGTTTTAAGCACATGGCTTCAATCAGAGCTTGAGGATGATATTTCCCTCGGCGACCTTCCAAGAGGAGGAGCATTAACCCTCGCTCACAATGTAGATAGCCCTAATGACGTGCAGACTTATATGAAAAGATTAGCCGAACATGGCGGCAAGATTTTAAGACCAGCTGACTCGCCCTCTCATGGCGGTGTCAGAGGCTACATTTCAGATCCAGATAACCACATATGGGAAGTTATATACAACCCCGTATGGAAAGTTGATAACCAAGGACAGGTTACTTTCGCGCCTTCCACATAAATAAAAAAGGAATTTTATATGTCTTCTAATAATTATCAGGGGCAAAGGGTAAGAGGGAAAGTATCACAAAGGAAGCTTTCTATATCTATTCCCTACAAACAACGCATTGAAAATCTTGAAGTTGTTTTTGAAGCTCTTGCTCATCAAACTATGATTAAGGATGATTTTGAAATTATCATTGGAGCAATGGATTATTGTGAGGATTTTATCTCTCTATGTAAGCGTTATATTGATAAGCTTCATATCATAGCAGTTATGTCACCTGATGAGTTTGCAATACCTTGGGCCAGAAACCTTGCTATGCGTCAGGCTTCAGGTGAAGTTATTGTCCAGATGGATGCTGACACCTTGCTTCCACCCAATGCTCTACAAAATCTTTATGATAGCCATTTTGCATTTGGACAAAATGTCTGCATTGTTGGTCAAGTCATCGGCTACGGTAACAACCAAGATGGGTCTGTTAATAGTGTTGAGGTACACCCTTATAGCCATTTTAAGAAAGCGATAGCTGAATTAGAAGCCTCAACAGGTAACCCGAAAGACCCAAGGTTTCAGGTTCACCATGCAATACCATGGGCGTTTGGCTGGACAGGTTTAATAGCCCTTCCCTTAAGTTTAATTAGAAAGCATGAGCTGTATTTCGATGAAACATTCCAGGGATGGGGAATTGATGATTTAGAGTGGAGTTATAGGATTTGTAACAGTGGAATTCCAATGATTCTATCTGAAACTGTAAGAGCCATACACTTACCTCACCCGAGGGATCCGGAAGCAAACCGCAGTACAGAGACTGTAAATAACAGGAGATTCCTCAGGAAGTGGCCTACTCCAGATGTAGAGTTGCAAGTAGCCTTTGGTGATGTTGTTGCAAACTCGATATATCTTGAATTCATAACTGAGCGTAGCGCAGTCCTTGACAAACTTAAAGGCTCATTGGGAATAGCAAGAGGCTTTATCGATGGAAAAGATACTGTTTTGGTGGGTATAGAATTAGATGAGAATTTGAATATTCTGGATCAAAATATACGTAAGGAATTTGACCCACACTACGAGATAGATATTCAACCATTGATTGGCATGGCCTTACCCTATTCTGATAAGAGCTGTGAGGTCTCTGTACTTTATGAACCAACCGACCTTTTCACTGATAGATATGCATCCGCAATCAAATCTGAAGCGAGCCGGGTCAGCCAAAAGGTTATTGATAAAAGTGCGCCCATAAAAAAGGCTAGCTAGTGAGGGTGTAAGTTTTCTAGAGCTTACTAATGAATGTTAATGGGCTATCCACAAACCAATAATATTGACTTTAAATCATTGCGTCATAATAATTTATACGATGCATTCAGCTATCATGCCCTTACATCACCTAATGCCACTGCTTTGGTGTGTGGACATAAAAGGATGACGTACGCTGAACTGAATTATAAGGCTCAACAGCTAGCATCTACATTAATTAAAAGTGGGACAGAACATAACTCTATTATACCAATATTCATAGAAAGGTCTGAAGAGCTTGTTGTCTCAATCATAGCCACTCTTATCTCAGGAGCTGCTTACGCTGTCATAGATCCCAATTGGCCAGAAGACAGAATTACCTCCATAGTGAGGAACCTTAAGCCTCCAGTGGCTATTGCAAACAAAACTTTCGAAGCCTTAGAATGTGTCAAGACTGTATCCCCTCATGAGAAAATAGATGACAAACCAGAAATAGCTAATATTAGAGTCGACGCAGATAATCCAGCATGTGTTTTCTTTACTTCCGGCACGACTGGTGAACCTAAGGGAGTTGTATCCACGCACGCCGGAACCTTAAGACTCTTCAATCTACCTACTTTTGCTGAATTCAATAGTAAAACTGTCATCTCATTAGCATCAGCCACACCTTGGGATGCATTTTCTTTGGAGCTTTGGGGAGCGTTAGCTAATGGTGGAACAGCAATTGTAATCGACGAACCATATTTATCATCACATACCCTTAAGAAATGCGTTTCTGACTTTGGTCTGAATACAATTTGGATGACAAGCAGTCTTTTCAATATGACTGTAGAAGAAGATATATACTCCTTTAAGGGGCTTAGCCTTGTAACGGTCGGAGGAGAAAAGCTATCTCCCAAGCACGTTGAAAGATTCTTATTACATCATCCAAATATAAAACTTCTGAATGGGTATGGCCCGGTTGAATCAACCGTTTTTGCAACAACCCATGAAATAACTTTAGATGACTGTCAAAACCCCAATGGCATTCCCCTTGGGTGCCCAGTGCCAGAAACTGAAATTTACATTCTAAACGATAAGCTAGAGAGATGTAGTGAGCAAGAGGTAGGTCAGATATGTATTTCTGGGCTTGGATTGGCAAGAGGATACTTGCATGACCCAGAACTAACTAATGAAAAATTTAAGAAGGTCACAATTCTAGGAAAAGATGTACGAATTTACTGCTCTGGCGACCTTGGCTATATTGATCAGGGTATACTCTACTTTAAAGGGAGAAGCGATCGTCAACTCAAAGTAAGAGGGCACCGAGTTGAACTAGCGGAGGTAGAAGCTCAGGTACTAAAGTACCTACCTGAGTTTACGTCCTGCAAGGTAATACCGAAGTACAACAGCACATCTGGTTCTCACGAACTTTTTGCATTTTGCATACCACACAATACAAATATACAAAGGTCTAGTGCGTTAAATGTGTTGAAATCAGCCATGGTTTCGTACCAATGTCCAAGTGACATATATTTTATAGATTCATTCCCACTCACGGCACAGGGCAAAATGGATGAACGTAAGCTTTTGAATTTAGTTCCATCTGCCAATAAAAATGATATCAATCACCAAAAAGTATCTAGACAGTTAACTTCTACAGAAAAGATAGTATCTGAATACACACTTGATTTTATAGACGAAGTGGTTGCGCCTATCGATACCAGTTTTACTGCAATTGGCCTAAGCTCTCTTGACTTAGGTAGGCTTTGTTCTAGGATATCAAAACATCTTCAAATCGACCTCTCAATAGGTGATTTATACAAGCATACTACAATAGTTGAACTAAGTAAGTTCGTCGAAAAGTCTATGGAACAAGGCCTCAAGAAGACTAATATTCAGCATGATAATGTAATGAACTTCACTCAGCTAATGTATTTAACTCAGTTCCTTATGAACCCGGCAAGCCTTTCGTCTCGATGTCTTCTAACGTGGGTTATTGAAGGGGATCTGAACATCGACAGACTGGAAAAAGCTATAGAGTTAACACATGTTAGCCAAAAGGCTCTATGCTCATCGTACAGCCCAGAAACTCTTTCTGAAGCTGATTCCAAGCCTAGCAATCCTCCGAAACTCGTGGTTCTCGACCCCCAAACCTCCAAAGAGAAAGCATTACAGAAAGTTCGAGAAGAACTATCTAAAGAATTAGACCCTACCCAAGGTCTCACTTGGAGGGATACTCTATGTCAAATCAAAGATCAAAAAATTTACATATTTTGCTCTGTGATTCATCATATAGCCTTTGACGGGTACTCTGAACATGTTCTAGCTCACATGCTCTCCATGTTCTATAACGCTCCGGATAGCGTTAGTATTTTGAGCCAGACAACTAGACAAGGTTACACCCAATACACCTTATCCCCACCAAATGCAGATCAATCAGAGATTGATAAAGCTATAACCAACATAGCAAGCCAACTTGATGAAGTACCAGAAATTAAATGGCCCCAACCACTTCCACACGAGAGTGGCACGGTAGAAAATCAAGGGCATATTTCATGTATAATCTCAAAGAGCTCAATAGAAGAAGCCAAAATACTCATTGATGAACCAGGGGTAACCACTTTTGAATTGTTATTGCATGCATGGTCAATATCTTTGAAGGAACTGACGAACCAAGAGAAATTCTCTGTGGGAATACCCATTAGGTTGGCCTCAACTATCAATCACCCGAAAAAGGTTTCTTGCAATATTAACATGGTGTGTCCAGTCTTTACCAAAGAGTCACTTCAAAAAAATCGGGATGGCTTTCTCCATACTAGAAGAATAGTACAGTCTATGCTGGCATCACAGGACATACCTTTTCCACAAGTCTTACAGTCTCTTAAACTGAGGAAGCATTCAAGCAGAACGCCTGTATTTCAAACATTGTTTGCACTCCAAGACAATCCTTATCCTGCACTTAATCTGGAAGGCTTAAAAACAAAATTTATTCGGCAGCCCTATTTAGAGCTTCCACTTGAGCTTCACGCCGAATTGTGGCCCTTGGAAAATCAGGATTTGGAACTTGTTCTTTCATTTAAACCTGACCACGTATCCAGTCAGACTGCGAATAAACTACTGGAAATTTTCATTAAAAATATGAGGGACTTACCACATTATCTAACGCAGACCTGCTCCGGCACTTCAAGGTGAATTCCATGAGGGTATCCTCTGTATTCAACACCGTATTGTTTATTCAGATAGCTGAGAAAACCAGATTCACCACAACCAAGGCGAGTTGCCAAGCTTTGCCAATTAACCTTCTGATCGGATGAGGAGCGGGCTCTTGGAGACCAACTAGCTTCAGCAAGCCCACTCATCTTTGGAAGAGCCATATAAATAAGTTGCTCAAAACTAGCTAAATGTTCAGACCAAAGTGCCCCCTCAATACCTACAAGATTTGACGAATAGTCTGTTAAGTCCTCTACCATATTTGCTGATATAGCCGATGATAAAGCTGCTTCGGTATCACTCCATTTACTTGCCCAAGCAAATCCAGTTTCACGAATATCAGGTGTATACACAAGATCAAAGTAGGTCTTATTTGCAAAGGCCAATACCGTTGGGTAGTCACGGTTAATTAACTCAGTTGCTTGATAAACTCCTGGCTCAGAGTTATCCCATACCCAAATATGTCCAACCTTATCAGAATTAATTGCCTCAACTCCAAGCTCTGCTGACTCACCTTGAACAAGTTGTTGCCAGCCTGATAGCTTAACTTCAGGGTTAGATACAGACAACTCGGTGAAGAACTTATGAGACTTGCCGACTGAATTAAGACCCGCCCAAGCACCTTTACAACTTGTAGTATTTGTCCATGCATCAGGACTCACCTCATCTCCAGCTATGCTAACTTCATTAGGTAGGTAATACACTGTATCTTGGTTGCTAAAGGCGCTTCTTATGTAATTAATAATTGTGTTTGTTGCTTTTGTAAATTCACGGCCTACAGAAATATCAGAATTGTATGTACAAACTGGTACTACGTCATCCCAATATCCTTGCACCGATAGATACTGCGACTGATCATTTGGATCAACAAATACCTCCGGCATTGCTTTAATTAGTGCCCTTGCGTGAGCAGGAAGATCAATCTCAGGTATAATGGTTACTTGCCTCTCATTTGCATACTTTATGAGTTCTGCTATATCCTGAGGGCTATAGGTGCCAGAGTAAGTATCATTGGGACGCGTAAAGTTTTCATTTTTATAGCTATCATAAAGATTTCCCTGAGGGAACATCATTGGACCAATTGATGCCCCAAATTTTCTAGTATTGGCCCTTTTCCCAATTTCCGGTAATGAGGGTATCTCGAGACGGAATGCCTCATCATCTGAAAAATGAATATGAAGTGTGTTAAGTTTATTGGCTGCAATCAAATCTATAAAACGCTTTATCTCTTCAACACTAAAGAAATGTCGAGCTGTATCAAGCATTACTCCTCTGTAAGGGAACCTGGGGTAATCAGTAATTTTTAATTGACTAAGCCTACAATCACCGGAGGAGTTCCTGTCATTTTCACACAACTGTGATAAAGTCTGAAAGGCATAATACACTCCAGCTTCATTCACTGCAGATATAACTATTTTGTCTTCTGATACGTCTATAATATACCCTTCGGGATTATTATTGATTTTTTCTGGATGAGTTAACGGGGATAATTCAACAATAGCTTTCTTGTGTTCTCCCGGAATTGCGTTGAAAATATCTATGCTCATCTGTGGGTTTATAGTATTTAAAGCTCCTTCAAGCTTAGTCATATCTTTTTTGAAGTAGCTCACAACCTCCAGCGTACCATCATGAACATGTAAAACACCTGTTTTCATCTCTACTTTTACTGGTAGAGGAACAAGAGTTAAATCCAATTTCCCTTCTAATGGTTTGCTTTGCGACCACTTTTCAGTTACGTGAGACTTGATTTCACTGTCAGTTTGCGACTGATCATATCCAACAACAGAATAAGTGCTGAAGTTGGTATCTAATGGTTCTAAATGGGTAGACCGACTTTCTGTCAAATCTTCGGAGGACCTCAAGATAAAGAAATTTTGAGGAAAATATGAAACATTACCACCTCCCCATTGATTAATGTGCAATAGCTCAACTGTATAAGTTTCTCCACTTTCAAGAGCAAATTCTTTGGCAGGAGTGTGAATGGTAGTATAACCCTGACTCAAATCTATATCTTCAACTGAACTTGCCTTATCATACTGCAAAGGAACGCAGTGGTGCTTGCTATTACATATCCTTCGAATTAACTTGGGGTTAAAGCTTTGGGAGCCTTTTATAAATTGAGTAAATGGAGTCCCTGCCATAAAAAAGCCTAAACTCCAATTACTAATATCTGCCCCATGGTTCGTAAGACTGATTTTAATTGAAAATTCAGAAGGAGCTTTATCTCCTTGCATTTTTCCCATTACAACTCTGTCTATCTTGAGATCAATGTTAGCCGCCGCTGTATTGTATTGAGCCGCAGTAAAAAAAGAAAGCAAAAGGAAAGTAAGACCCCAAAATGAAGTTTTCATCCGCCCCCCTAGATGTGGATAGTTATAATTTGCACGAGCCACATTACGTTGTAGCTTGATGAACTTACAATAATATTAGCACTACAAACAATTTGGATCCATGAGATTATTCCTAGGATAAAAATAGAGTGCGCCAAATTTTTTTTATATTACATTTTTGATTTGTCATGTAATGTATGCTCTGTGAATTAAATTTAAATTTTTACTATGAAGCACTTTGTTCATACAACAGCCACATCCAACCACTATAATCTTAGTGCGAAAAACTATGACAATTTTAACGAAGTAAACTCCAAGGATAAAAATCAACTTATCGAAAAGCTCCTTCAAGCTTGCAATGTCCAATCTGTCCTTGATATGACATGCGGTACAGGTTCACAAGTCTTCTGGTTGAAAAAGAAAGGTTTTGATGTTGTAGGCTCTGATATAAACTCAAGGATGCTAGACATCGCTCGCAGAAAAGCTTTAGATCGTGGAGTACAAATAGATTTTATAAAAGATGATGTTCGTTCAGTTCGGCTTGGTTCATTCGATGCTGTAATTACAATTTTTAACTCTATTGGTCATCTAACAAAATCTGATTTTGAAATTGCGATGAAGAATATTTATATGAACCTCAACCCAAAAGGGATTTACATTTTTGATATCCTAAATTTAACTTATCTACTTAAAACTGATAATATCACAAAACTCACGTTAGACTTTCTCCGCAAAGTCGATGAACGTATCATTCGGTATATTCAGTACAGTACAATCAATGAGAGAGGTATTCTCACGTCCTATACAACTTCTCTCGAACAGAATGAAGATGAAACGTTTGTAACCAGAAAAACTTCCCAAACTTTACAAGTTTATAATGTAGAGCAATTACAAACTATGTTGCAGAAAAGTGGTTTCAAAATTCTTCAAACCGTTGGAGGAAACGGAGAACCATTTGATAGGATCAAGAGCAAACGTCTTTTTGTTGTTGCAGAAAGGCTCGATTAAAATTTATTTTAACACGGATTTACACCATTATATTAGACCAATACTTTTTATCTCTCCTAAAAAATATATGCTGGCTGGACTGAAATAGACTCTTTAAACTTCAACGGCTTCCTTGATAATGGAAAGCCTTCAGGATACTTCACAAAACACTCTAAGTTCTCCAGCGCAGCAATCTCTGAAGGCATAACGATGGGTTTTACCCTTTTGGTATGATTCAATGAAACACCATCCCGAATTGTATTTGCACCGTAAGACAAATTTTCTTGGGTTTCCTCGATCTCAGAATCTCCCAGTGTCTTTGAGATCCAATGTGTTGTCTCAGAGTCGTTGCTTCTAAAAAAGAAGCGGGTGTTAAAGAGGTCAAGACAAGAAAGGGATGCTTGGTAGCCATAGATACGCTTGATTTGCGAAATGCTTTGTGTCCCAGCGAAGAAGCATGCTCCATACTTACGTCCCTCTGCCAAACCCATCTCAAGGCTTGGGAGTTTTTGAAGAGACGCTAACTCATCGAGAATAAACCACAATCGTCGTTGTTCATTGATAGGTAAGCTAACGAGTGTGGTTATCGCTCGATTGAACCAAGCGGATATAATAGGTTTGAGTGCGATGAGATCCTTTTTCTGGGATGTGATAAAGAGCCACTGTTTGGGATTCTCAGATCTTACCCATCTTGATATAGAGAAGTTATCCTCTTCAGTCTGTTTGATATATCTCAGCCACATCAGCTTTGAGGAGAGATTCGATCGAATGGAGAGGGTTGTTTTGTCTGCGCGTGCATCCGTAAATGATGCCGCATAAGTTCCCTTAAAGAAGTTCTCGTATTCAGTAAGGCTCGATTGAAGGAGTATATGTGACAGTATTTCAATGGATTCCTTACCTTGATCTTTGAGTTTGTTCATTGCAGCAGTGAATACCACACGTGCTGAATCCCAGAAAGTTTCTGAATGAGATGCGCCAGGCAGAAGAAGTGCTTCAGCAAACCCCTCCAATTCAGTCTGGGCTTGGCATTCATCAAACAGGTTCCATGATGCACTTCGTTCATCCATAGGGTTTAAAAGAATGTCTGTATCAGGATTATAGAATTTCTCGACCATATCCCCTGTGGTATCAACGATAATGGCTCGATTCGGTCGCTCGCGAATCTGGGGCATAAGAGTTCGGAAAAGGTTTGTTTCCCCGGCTCCTGTTGTTCCTGTAACCAGTATATGAGACGTTTCCCTATCCTTAATTAAAGGCAGCCCACCAATATTGAGATCTGAGTCTAACTTTTTTTCCTCAATCATCTCTTTAAGGGTTTCTGAATCCACAAGCATATTTCCTCGCACAAGCCTATCTTTGTACTTGCTCTTGCCACGCCTTACAAAAAAGCCCATCAGGGCAAGAAATAGTAAAAGCGAAGCCAGCCCTGCATAGTCCAAGCTCGTCCGTAAATGTTTCATGGCAAGTGTTCGTTCCATTTGTATCAACGGATAACTTTGGTCCTCGTCCGCTCCATCTCCACTGTCCGAGTGTTTTTGTCGGAACACTCCAGCGAGTAGCGAGTTGCTCAGGTGTCATAAGATTATCATTCATATGTATTCTCCCTGTTCTTGTCCATGTACAATGGGGTGTATAACTACATATACACAAATCTCACTATCTGTACAACCCCTTGTTTTTCCGTCTTGGGGTAGGTTAGCGTTGAAATGAGCTTGCAGAGAATGAATGAGAACAAAACAAGTCAATGTAGGTTTACAACCTATAAAAAAACTGCTAAGTGTGCCTTATAAACAACAAAAAGGGCTTAGATCCAATGAGTACCCACCTGGCAAATCAGATTTCATCTCGTATGCGCGCAAAGAATCTCTCCGTTGCTTCTTTGGAAAGAGAAGCTGGGCTGAAGAATCACGCTGTTCGGAATATCTTGCGAGGTAAGTCCAAGCGCCCCAGCGCTGAAGTTCTCCTCGCCGTTGCTGACGTACTGGGGTGCTCCATAAATGATCTCATGGTAAAAGAGGATATCTTCGAGAACACAGGTTATTCAGGTGATAAGCAAGATATCCTTAACTCAGACTATATGCTTTCTGATTTGATGGAACAGGCTGTTAAGGTGGTCAATGCAAAACTTTCTAAGAAAAGAAAGCGCTTGAGCTTAAAACAATTCCTCGATTGCGTAGAGGAAGTTTACATTCATGGCCTCCAAAAAGGGGGAGCTATTGACGAAGCATATGCAGACTGGTTTATCGACCTATTGGAGAGTTGATAGGGTTTGAGTGAGTTCCACTAATATAGTGCTATAGACTTAAGCCTCTTTTATCGAGAGATATCAGGATCTGTTTAGTTCGAGGGTGATTGAGGCCGAAAAGGTCAGTGTGTTTTTTAAGATATTTGTGAGTAAGGCCATCATCCTTTAAATCTATTCCAAGTATGGCAATTGATGAGTAAAGGTCACTTAACTCATCTACAACTTGATGATTGAGGGCCTTCGAATATACCTCCTCGCTCTTATTGAGCATTCCTTTGGCTTCATGGAATTTGGACTGTGTTTGCAAGATTTTTCCGCTCACAAGGTAACCGAGAGCTTGTCCTCTCTGGAAGTTGTCCTCTTTAATGACAGCTTTATAGATGCCCAAGGCCCTATCAATGACCTTACTCGCTTTCAGAAGGTCTTTATCTAATAGGTGGGCATACGCTTGTAGGACATATAAATTCCCAAAGAAGGTGTTGTGATCATCCGCATAAAACTCTTCAGCCAAGGATTTGGATTCATTCAAAGCCTGGAGGCAGCTGGTAGGATCATTATTCTTGAGATAGGCTTCAGCAAGCTGGTTTAAAATATAGAATTTGATTGAGGGGTAGAGTTCAAGGTTCTCCATCAGCTCTTCATTTGCAATAATCAAATCAATTACCTCTTGGGACTTCCCTTGATCAATCAGAACCAATGTAGTAGCGCAAATAAACAAGGCATTATATGCCGCTGACTTAGATCTAGAGAGTAAGATTTGGCCTTCTTCAATCAGTGGTTGGCACTTATCGAGTTCTCCTCGCAAAGAGTAGTACTGAATAAAATTAGCGATCAGGCGAATTTTTTCCTCAAACATAGCCGGTTGAGTTTCAAGAAGCTTTTGGGCTTTTTCAGCATAGAATAGTGCATCTCCATAGTCTGAAGTGTTCATGCCAGAAAATACCGATCGCGTGATGTTATAGAGAATGTCATTTTCAACAGGGAGAATAATTCCGCTTAGTATATCCTTCTCGAGCTGTTTGGAGATCGCTTGTGCGCCCTCTAAATCCCGCATACCACAGGTTAAAACATCAAAAGCATAAGTCCTCAGAATACTGATTTCAACCGACTGATAGCCCATTTCGTCAGCAACCTTTAAAACTCTTTTGGCATGAAGCAGAGGCTCAGGATCCTTCAACATACACTCGGAAACGATGTCTGAACGACCAGAGAATTTATCGGTTAAAATGGCTATGGCTTGATCAATGAGCTCCATCTTCTTCTCATCCGTCATCAACTCCGTAACAATTCGTTGGACAAGCTCGTGCATCCCGACCTTTTCTCCATATATTTCGATTAATGAGTAGTCTTTCATATCATTAAGTAGTTTGACAACCTCTTGATGTGGAATACCGTTTAGGTCAAGCCAGGCATGGATTGTATCCATACTCACTCCGTCCTTTTGACATAGAGCGAGAAAGTTCAATAACGCGTACGCCTGCTTGCTTTTATCTTGTAGAGCTTGAATGTTCAGCTGGGTGGCAGTGAAGACATCACTTTGATAAGCATCAGTGGTGTCCCCCAGCATTTGCTTTTGTCCAAGGCGGGGTGAGATGCTATCAAATTTCTCAACGTAGCTCTCAACCTTCATCCCTGGGTACTGCTGTATGTATTCAGACGCGAGAGCCAAAGAGGAAGGATTGTGCTTAAGGTGTTCAGCTAGAGATCGTAAATTATGATGAGACTCCGATGGGAATACATTGGCCAAGAATTCCACACTCTCAGCAGGTTCAAATACCCCCACAGGATTCATTCCCTTGGAAAATCCTGAGTTTTGTGTAGTGACTATCAAATCCACCTTATTAGCTGCTGGCAAGATCCATTCAATCTCAGAGTTCGCTTTGTAGTCATCAAAAATCAGTAGAACTTTCAGGTTATTCGAATCAAAGGCATGCAGGACCATGTTTGATAGCTTTTCCGAACCGATTGAATCGATGGTTTCCCACTTCAAATTCAAATTCCTATTCAGATCATGGGCTAAAGCCTTCAATTGTGGCTCCAGATACTGCTTACCGTGGAACCACCAAATGACATCATACTGATTGAGTGCTTGGTAAGCATACTCTTTTGCAATTTGAGATTTCCCCATGCCTGAGTAGCCAGAGAAAATAACAATCTCTGAATCTGAAGTTTTCCGATCAATCTCCTTAAAAAAATCAGATCTTCCCACAAAATACGTATTTCTTTGAGCCAGATTTGTAACAGAAGGGGAGGCAAGTACCCCTCCAGTGAATAAGATAATCCATATGAGGCAGAGTTTAACTAAAGAGCGGTACAACATTATCAGGCACCTCCAGAGTTGATCCATCGGGGAGAAATATGCTGACCAGATTTCCTCCCTGGACACGTTTATAGGTGATAGCAATCCCTACCGACTCACACATCTGTTTTAAAGAATCAAAGTCAATAAACAACTCGTGGGACTCTGCAATCATATCTTCAAGGCTTTGACTTGTAACAACACCAGAGTCGAGAATATCGAGGGTCTTACCTGCTTCGCTATCTCTTCCTATAATCCTAACCTCCCCTAGGGATTGGCATCTATAAATTCCCCTTCCCAAGAGATTTACGAGTACGAAGGTCAGAAAGATCCGATCGCTGTTAACGGAAAAGTCCTGTTCAAGCTCATTGATTATCGAAACTTCATTGTTCTGTATTCGCTCTGCAAATAGCTCCTCGAGTAAGCTAATCACCTCGGAAACTGAACATTCTTCAGAGCTAAGGGGAGCGCACATCCGCCATGCAAAACCGTTTCGAGGGAAGATTCACAAGAGCTGAGAAGAAAGGTTTGCTCTGATTCATCCAGATAAAGGTTTGCGTCATTCACAGCCTGTTGAAGGTGCTTCAAGGATGTCTGAATATGTTGGATTTGCTGCTTTTGTCTTTGGGCTAACAAAATACGGATTCGCTTAAAAGCATTCTGGCCACCTCTGTAAGTTTGATTCTTGTATTCAGAGTCAATTAACCCCTGAATGTCTTTCTTTAGGCGGGCGATCTGGTCACTATAGCTGCGTTCAAATTGCAGTCGGAGGTTGAAGTATAAAAACAAAACTGAAATCAATATTGCAAAAATAAAGATGCCTAGGCTGATAGCCACGTTCAAGCCCGAAGTGCGACACTGATTAAATTTTTCCTAAACTCCTCATCCGGCGTTTGCCATTTGAGTCCTTTCCTGGGTGTATCGTTATAATTGTCCATCGTTTCATCAAACTCCTCCTGTTTCATCGTCTTCACATTTGTGCTTCTGGGTAGGTCTCTTCTGAGTCTGCCGTTGGTATTTTCTACCCCTCCTTTCTGCCAGGAGGCATAAGGATCGCAGAAGTATGATTCTATACACAATGCCTTACAAACCTCTCCATGCTTAGCAAACTCACCTCCGTTGTCTAATGTCAGCGTCTTCCTCGCGTGCGGAGGAATAGCTTTCATCACATCAATGATGGCCTGTGCTGTGCTGCAAGCTTTTTTGCTTGGCAAGGGGAGACTGAGGGTAAACATGGTTTTTCGTTCTCGAAGAACGAGGATGTGTTGAGAGTTCTTTCTAAAACTCATCAAGTCACCTTCCCAATGACCAAACTCCTTACGCTTCTTACCAATGGGAGGGCGGTTATGGATCGATATACGGTCTGGAATACGGCTTTGACCGGCCCCTTTGCTCTTACGCAACCCTCGCTTTGCTTTGTGGCGAGGGAGGAACTTCCATAGTTTCTGCTTCACCTGTGTTTTCTCATAAATCCAGCTGTAGATTGTCTCATGGCTGACAGAACGGAGAGACGTTTGTCTATATCTCAGATACCCAGCAATCTGCTCAGGTGTCCAATAATGGCATTGTAACTTCTCCAACACAAAGGCCTGCAGACGAGGATCCCTATCAAGTATATTACCCCTTCTTCGGCGCTCTTGAGTGAGGATGTCAGCTGTATCCGGCCAATATTCCCCAGGAGGAGCCTCGTTCCGACGGAGTTCTCTATATATCGTAGAGCGAGACCGACACATCGCTGAGGCAATCTGCGCTATAGAAGGCTCCAATAGCCTCAGCTGCGACAATTTTATTCTTTCTTCATATGTAAATTGCTTGTAACTTCTCATTTGCGGCACCTATCTGAGTCTTGTTTTCCAACAAACACTCTAAGGTGTCGCACTTCATTTTAGAACAGGGGATATAGTGGTTTAGTTCGGTCATCACAAACTCAGGAAAACCCTGTGGCATCAAAGTATAAAACAACCCTTCCTTTTCATTACCAAGTTTGTTTGGGTCCGCCTCCTTTCTCAATGTGAGTGTTTTGAATAAACCTAACTTCTCTTTAAACAAGACCATGTCGAATTGGAATAACAACACCCCCTGTATTTCCTCTTCAGATTTTACAAGCTTATAAAGGATAAACGTTTGGCTGTTTAAGAAGGTTGAATCGGTTCTATCGAAATCAATAATCTCATTATTTGGTTGGACCCCAAATCGAGTAATCTGCACTAATGGATCCTCTGCAGATATATACCTAACTGATTGAACAGCAGATAAACCATCTAAAGAGGCCAGGTAATTTACAGAGGAAAGGACACTCTGGATTTTCCCTCTGTTAGCACCAGACACAGCGATTCGCTCAGCAATGAGTGACCCAAGCTTCATGGCAGATTCCTGTGCTTTATCGATAATACCTTGCGCTTCATCAAGTTCATTGGCTTGGAGCTTCCCATAGCTGGATTTGTACTGATAGTAATCATACGAGGTCATACCCAACAGGGATAAGCTTAATAAGCCTATGAGAAGAAAAAACCAAACAAAAATTGCCCTTGCGGGTAAGGGGAGGTTCATAGAGGCTCCTCTGAAATGTTTATGGTATCACTTGATGATAAGTCTTGGGGGCCTACTGTCAATCGGTTCTTCAATCGTCCCGCGAAATTTCCCCATTTGCTTCCGATATGCTTCCGGATGAAAAAAGTGAAATGTGTGGAAGGTGAAAAAAACCAAGTAGTTAAATGGTGGGCGCTACAGGG
>JACKZZ010006360.1_pt1 | contig 17919 bp, 18 predicted proteins | sample 8027871 | NCBI WGS metagenome assembly JACKZZ01 (sample SAMN15724774, study PRJNA655200) | protist metagenome | isolation source: fluorescence activated cell sorting (FACS) single amplified genomes of... | place: USA: West Boothbay Harbor, Gulf of Maine | collected 2000-07-19
ATCATGAGACGCCACCCAGCATCACAAGTTTCCAGACCTTCTAGACATTTTTACATTTGATAGGCCAGCATCGTCTTCAGTTTCTCGGTCGGCGACATCTGCTCCTTGTGCTTGTGCTTGTTCGCGTATGACAGTGCCAAACTCCCCCGCCCCCTCATTTGTAATGCAAAATTCCAAATTCACACCTTGCTCGTAAGCACTGTCGGCATGACAAATGTTGGAACCTCCTCAAATAGTACTACAACCTGCACGCAGATTTGTCATGCGAAAACCCCTTTTCTGCTGTTGCTTGTCTTGCTGTTTATGTCATACAAATGAGGGGGAGGGGGAGTTGTGCACTGTCATATCGCGTTCGGGGGCAGCCCCTTCGCGATATCCTCCATGTGCTGGATCCCCAGCACGTCGCACCAGATCAGGTACAGATTCTCCGAGATCCCGAGTCGCCGACACCCGGCGAGAAATTCGCCGTAGGAGATGAAGCCCTGTGATTCGGGGTCCAAATACACGCGCCAGCCGATGTATTACAATGAAAAATGCCCCCACCCCCGAACTTGAAAGCATTTGCATTGCAAAACCTTTCCAAATGAAACATTCGCCCTCTTGCGTGTATCAGCATCACAGATTTCCGATTGTGAATAGCAAAAATTTGTATTGCAAAAGATCCCAGCAAGAGCGGTGCTTGTCATGCAAGCGATGCGAAACACGACTAGAATCTGCATCAGAAAGATTCATACTCCTTTCATGCATGACAAAAAGGTTTCATTTGGAAACTTCGCATCACAAATTTTTGCAATTTCAGGGGTGGGGGGCATTTTTCACTGTGATACGATGGTGACGGACCCGCACCGGGTTTCCAGCAGCTGCTGAAATTGCTTCTTCAGCGAAGCCGCCAAAAAGTCGTCCACTTTGTGCACGAAAAAATTCATTTTCTTGAACTGTGACTCCAGGTACCTGTGCAGAAGTGCCGATTATAGTCGACAGCTATATCTATGTTACTCATCTTGTGTATCATGTAGTAGTCGTGTGCAGACGTTGGAAAAAAGTACTTGATCATATTCATATGATGGGGCTGCAAATGCAAATGCAATTCTTGAAAATATGAATCTTCTGATACCGATTGCAACAAATAAATATGAATCTTCTTATGAGGGCCGAAGAGCGTGTACTACGTATTAATTTTTACCAGTCCTTTTCCTTCTTTCTCCGCATCTGCAGCGACTCGCTCCGGCGAAATGCGTGGAGGTTGTGCGGCTCCTTGTGCTTGTGGCGTTTTAACTGTAAAAACTTCAAGAGGTACATGAACTCGTCTGTCGCGATGACACAGTCATACTCGAAGTTCAAGGCCCCAAAAATTACCTTCGAATCCAACTTCGGGTCCGTCAACGGGACTAAGTTTGGATCCTCGAGAAAGGCGGCGCTCATCTGCTGGTTAATATTTTCCTCGTGCTCATCGTCCGAGTGGTGCTGTAAGCTGTCTTGCCCGCCGCCTGTGGGTCGGAGTAGTTGTGTAGTAATCTATTAGGAGGAGGAGGAGGAGTTACAGTTAGGATCATTATGAGCCAGTAGTGCTACGTGGTGTTGAAACATGATTTTCAAGGCTGTGGCTTCTCAAGGAGAACATCACCCGATAAAACAAACCGTGGACGTTTTTGTACGTGTCATTTACTTGGTACCACAAATTTAGCATGTATTAAATTTCTTCAAATCAAGCTTAGGCTTACCTTCCTCCTCCACCCTGGCTCCTCCGCTCCCCCGTTGAAATTTCGCCGCCGTTCTATTCCTGTTAAACGTCTCTGCGCAGTTGCAAAAAAATTCGTAGAACATTTCGTAACGCATTGCCCCGCCCGCGTTCGCGTACTTGTTCCATAACCTCGCAAAGTCTAGTATGGAGCTCTCAAACGTTACATTCTCAACTGTTACATGATTTGTCATGCAAAATGCACATCAGGATCCATACGATGAAGCTACTTCGCATGACAAATTTTTGAAGGGCTAAACAGAACTAAAATCCGTGCCAAATTTGTAATGCGAGAGGCGCAAGCTCCCTTCTTTTGCTTTTCCCATTCTTGCATCACAAATTCATGTAACAGTTGAGAATGTAACATTTGAGAACGCCATATCTAGACCCCCCTCCTCTTTGCCGGTTTCCTCCACCATGCACGCAAAGGAGTGCAGTTTCCGGACCCCGGTTGGGTCCACGTCGAAATAGCTGATGGTCTGCCGCTTGTTCTGCAACGCCAGCTGAGAGCTTGTGGCGTTTTTGTTGCTCACCTGCCGCTGCGCGGCCACGGCAACTGTCCCGGTGTTGTTGACACCCATAGACGGGTCGGGCTGGGAGACGAGCAGATTCCAGAGCGATTTGATGTTCCCAGTGTAGCCGATTCTTCTGCACCCAATGAGAAATTGCTGGAAGCCGATGTGCTCGAGCACGTCGTCCTGGAAGGCAACGCGCCAACCGCGGACCGCGTTAATGTATTTCCCTTTCAAAGTTTCCACAAAACCCTGCGTGGACGTCGTGGAAAAGCCCCGGTCGAATCTGTATAATATTAGTAGAATTTTTCAATTTTTTCCTATTCCCGGTGGTCCGTATTCAAAAAAAAAAACTTCTTGCCGAAGAATTTCAAATCAGTCCCTTTCTACTTCTTGTCCAGCACCCTCCAGCCGAAAAATCTTCATCTCTATCAATTTTTATTCATCGTCGTTATAATTTGTCGTACCTTCTATGTTCAACCTCCTTTTTCCTCCTGGCAGCGTTTGCCTTTAACGACTCTGCCTGTCGGAGAAGGGCCAAGCCACCGGTGAGGGACTGACGGACTAGAAAAGGCAGTTTTGACTGCGGCACGTTCTCAATTTTTCGGTTGAACTGCTTCTCCAGCTTCGAAATCAACTGTTTCTTGAACCACTTATCAGCGTCCTTACTGTCGTGCCCGTCCACCACCATCTGCTGCCTTATGGCGTTCTCAAGTGTTACAGTCTCAGCTGATGTTACATGATTTGTCATGCAAAATTACGATCAGAATGAATCGCAATCGACACAACCTAGCTGCTTCGCGTGACAAATCCGCCAAACAGGCTGAGAATCCTTGTCAAATAAACGGTCATGCAAGACGCGCAAGGTTACCTCGTGCTTTTTGTCTTTCATTTTCGCCATTCTTGCATATACAAATTCATGTAACAGTTGAGAATGTAACGTTTGAGAACCTCATATGCCTCCGCACATGCTCCTCGCCCAACCGGAGAAGGTCCGGTGGCTGGAGTTCCGTCATGACTTGTTCGATTTGCAGTTACAACTTGAACTTGTCTCCTGCCGGATTAACAAAAGACTTGCTCTGCAGGACGCATTGATTGCGGCGGTTTTAAGTTGTTCTTCCTTGAGGATATTAACATTGCAGAACAGCAGCGAAACAAATTATTGTGCTCTAGCTTTTCCCCTTACAACTTGTACTTATTCATTGTGAAGACAAGGCCCCAAGGTATAAAAAGTCTTTTCTGCTGTCGTGTTTTTCTTGCTGTAGCTGCAAGAACTAAGTACGCAGCTATTTCTTATTTCCAGAACCTCCACACGATGGTGACGTGTGGAGCGCCTTCCCCAGCAATATTCGAACCAAAAAACCTTGGAGGTCGTGGATCTATTCCTTCTCACGAAAAGAAACAAGATCCTCCAGCATATGATCAATGGATAGTAAGTCACACCTTGAGCAACTACTTAGTACAACATCACGAGGTGGTTAGACGACGTCGACGACCCGAAACGAGAAAATCATACGACATACGAGTGACAGGGCTGGATTGAAAAAAAAAGATGAGAAGTCACCATCGCTTCAGATTTCTTTAGATCGCATGTTTATTCTATTGCAGTCGATCTGTCAGCAGCTAGGCCGTGTATGTTTATCTCCTCTACCGCAACCACGCTGAAGTACGAGGGTGAGTGTTTGGACGATGCTCTATCTGTGTTGGACCACTCAAGTCGCTATTTATCTGGTCGTGCTCTTCTTCTATAGGTCGCGAGGAGCAGAGACGAGACAACCGCGCCTTAAGTGAGCACATCACGATGTAGTTTATTTCTTGCAAGAAGAAGAAGAAGAACATGAGGAAGTGGCACCTACTTTTGCTAGCGTTTTCCTCGGACGACGCGACGTAAAGCCGCGTGCAGCCGTTCTTCCCCTTCACTTTTACAACACCATGAAACATGATATGTCTGGATCGATCAAACTGAAGAAACAGGAGCTCCGGAGGTCGTGGCAAAATTCTTACATCAACGAATTCGCGGCGAGGTGAGTTCTTTACTTTGCGTAAGCCTACCGTGACTACTACGAGGTCAGCCTTAATTCACCTCCTTCCCGATTCGAAGACAAATCGCAAGTGATGAAATAAATTCCAATCATAATTCCACCCGGCTCAAAAGAAGATGATCGATGAGCCGCCTGATAAAGATAGTGATTTTATGTACGTTGACTTCGTCCAGCAGCGCGACTAGCAACTCTTTATGCATCAGGAGGAGGACGAGGATCCTTCACACCTGTTTAACCTATACATCAAGGACTTCTTTGACATTTACTGACTTGACAAAAGCGAAGCTCTATACTTTTTCTTTCGTTTTTCCTTCAATTTCACCTTCTTTCACTACTGCATTCGTTCGCTAGCTTTATTTTGGCTTTCCCTTACTTTTCTTTTGCTACTCTTCTGATTTTGTCATCTTAGTCATAAAGAATTTCAAGCTTGTTTGGTTCAGGTTTCTAGAAGTGGATGAGTTTTACTTTCTGTTCATCACCTTCAACTTTTCAGATTCGCCTATATTCTTATTCAGTCTTGCTGTCCCACTTGTGGGGCTTCTCCCTCCTGCTGCTGCTGTGCCAGTTATGCATTGCAAATATGTCCTCTGATGCGAGATGTGGAAGTGGGCAACAAGATCTGTACTGCATTATGAAGAGGATTTACTTTACCCAGTTTTTAATATTTTGTCGTGCTGGAAGATGGCAGTTTGTCCTGCTGAATACGAATGAACTCGCGATAACAAGATGGCCCGAAAAACTTGTAAAAATGCGCTCATGCGGCCGTACGTAAGGCAGATTTGGATCATTTTCCATGCAAGGCTCAGCATGGCTCCTATGCCTATTCAGACCCAGATGACGCATTTGCAAAAATGCATACCAGTTGATTCTGTCGCAACTCTTCTTGCTGCAAAAGCCGGTTTCCGAGGTCATGGTTAAAGTACACCCTCTCCACCGAGTAATCTTCGAGCGGGATTCATTATTCATTACAAAAGTATCGCACGACTTCTACTGCTCGTAGTAATCTACTATCTCTATCATAGGGCACGCATTACATTCATTTTAAATTCATTCTTGAGGTACAAAAAGTTTCGCTTACTTTTATCATGCTAGAAAAAAATGTCATGCAATTACTGCTAGTACGATAATTTTGCTGCAATGCATATGGACTGGGTTTTCGTTGCCTCCTCCTGGATTATCTCCTCCAGCGTCGGCAGCGGTGGTTGGAGAGGCTCGAGCGGTCCACCTTCAAATGCAATGTGGAGGTGTCGTGAAGCGGTGGATGGGGAAAGCGAAAGAAACCAGAAAAAAGAACAAAATTTTCATGCAGAGTCCAGACCAGCTCGTCCCATCAAAAATTTCAAGTTTAACACTTTTCCGTGGAAGTAAAAGTACTTACGACCATTTTTGCCACAGTGTACTAAGAAGTAAGTATCCCCCAAGTGCTGGTGAAGGAGAAAGGCGACCAAGACAAGGTTGATCGCGAAACTGTATTGAATCCATGCTCTTCTGAAAAAGTGAGTTGTACCCAATCGGTTTCGCCCCGCCGCGTCTTCGGACCGCTGTCGCTCAGCTATGGGACTCTCAAGCGTTAGCGTTACATTATTCCCAGCTGTTACATCAATTCGTCATGCAAGAATAAAGTAAGAGTGAAGAAATAATGTAAATACAGTGTTGCGCAGGAGCAGGAGCAGCGTAAGGTTTGAGAGTCCCATATCAAGGTCTGCCTGAGTGGCAAGTGCCGCGTCCACGTCGGAAACGGACCCCAGAGCCTGGTACTTGGTTCTGAATCCCCCCACGGGAACTTGGCTGGTCAGTGGCCCGCTGAACGGGTCGCGCGTGTGGTCCTCGATTTGACTACTTCGACCGCTGCGGTAGGTGTGGTCACTGCCCTCTTCCCATACCATCTCGCGTGGCTGCTTTCGATGGGACGCGATCTGTCGCACTGGTTCGCGGTGTAGGCTGCTCCGTTCCGACTCCGAGGGTGCAAACATTCCCTGCGAATTCTCGCTGCTGGTCTCCCAGTGTTCCCTCGCTGGGCGGGATCCCACTGCGTTGGCGATCTTCCGGGTCATTATGTCCAGTCTCTCGTTGGCAGACATGCCCACATACGGGTCATGCGCGTACTATTCCCTGAAAATCAACCATCCCCATCCATTTTCTGCATGACTAGTACACACATTGAATTTACTACATGTAGTTTTGCGATGACAAACTGGATGGGGATGGTTAATGTTCAGGGAGTACGTACATCGGTCTCGTGGAACCGTACCCGCCGACGGTTATGACAGTGCACAACTCCCCCTCCCCCTCATTTGTATAGCATGAACGGCAATCATCATCATCATGTAGTGGACACCCGGCAATACAAGCATCAGCAAGAATGCCGGTTTTGCATGACAAATCTGCACTGGAGTGGAGTGTAGTGCTATTTGGGCTATCAGAACTTGTAATGCAAACAGTGCCAAGAGGCAATGAGTGGATTGGGTATTTTGCATGAAAAATGAGGGGGAGGGGGAGTTGTGGACTGTCATAACGGTTTTCAGTGGCCCATGATCCGAAGAGCAATTCGAGGCCTATGGCGTTCTTAGCCGGTACATTCTCAACTGTTACATGATTTGTCATGCAAGAATAGCACAGGTGAGAGGGAGATCCTTGCGTGTCTTGCATTACAGATTTGGCGCGGATTCTAGTGCTATTTAGCGCGTCGAGAATTTGTCATGCGAAGTAGCTTGATCGTGGCGATGTTGATAGTGATTTTGCATGACAAACTCATGTCACTACAGTTGAGAATGTAACGTTTGAGAGCTCCATAAGGCCAGATCGGAGGGCCCACGCCGCCCACCGAGAAGCTGCGGTTTATCGGAAGAAAAAAATGCTTCGCTGGAAACTTATGATCATGATGCATATGAAAATGCAACACTCACAGACGCATTATTTGTCTTGCTCCATATGTAAGACGTTGTGCTTTAAAACGTGTTTTCCCTTACGAAGTACGCACGTCAAGTCTGCTTTGTCATGTGTAGCGAACTTGTAATGCAAATCTTGCATCAAAAACAAAATTCTTACAGTGAAACACTTCTTTCTCACGATACTCCTCTTTGAATCGCTCCAATCTCTCCCGTGCGCCCTGCTCCGCGCGCTCCGCTCGTCGTCCGGCCTGCATAGAAGTCGTAGTTTTTGTTATTTTAAAACTGCGACTTCTACGAAGATAGAGATACTTTTGCAATGCGTATGCAGAATCTTTATGACCAGGCATGCACATTTTGAAAAGAAAAATGAGGGTCCTCTTGGAAAGAACGTGTAGTACTACATTTATGATCGGCGAGTCACGTAATATTTATGGTTTATGCGCTTTTATATCAGAAGCAGATGAACATGAAAAAGCTATGTTTACCTCTTCGACCAACTGCAGACTTGCAAGCTTCGCCGAGACCGAGAGCTATGGGATTCTCAAAGGTCACACTTTCAACTGTTCCATGAATTTGTGGCGCAAGGATAGAAATATTGGCCGGGGGCATTTACTTTTGATGTTTTCTTGCGTATACAAAGTTGGAACGGATTTTCATGCTATTAATTTACCCCTTCAAGAATTTGTCATGCAAGCCACCTTCATAGTGTGGCTAATGAAGTTAGCCTTGCATGAAAAGTCGTATAGTAGTCGAGACTGTAGCCTTTGAGACTGCCATAAGAACCGCTATCGAGTTGTGGAAAATCGTCATGATCGCTGCAGGAACTTTTTGCCGTTTTTTTACAAGACAAAGTTCATCTTGAGGAACCATGCAAGAGCGTTGATTCTATTAATTACAGTGAATCTAGAAGCGAAGGTCCGGTTTCTGCAAATAGATGCAGCTGCAAGGGATTCCGTTTGCGCAATTATGGCGAGATGCCGATGCGGCGGTCGGATAACAAATCAACTGGCTGCCCACCCTATCAAATGCAAATACGTCTGGCTCTGGAAACTCGTGATGCTGGTTGGCGAGTCTTGAGGACGCCCCCTGCCACAATTCACGCTCCAGCATCATGACAAGGCTCTGAGGTGCTAGTAGGTGTTGTCATTGTCTAACTATCCTGCATGGGATGCTGCGTTTTTGCATCATGGCAGAAAAATGGGGCGTTTGGGTGACGTGCATCACAGGCTTGAGATTCATGCTAGCGGAGTATGACATCAAGTCGATTTCTACTTCCGGGTCCAGACATGTTTGCAATTGATACACCCTGATTGGCATCTGCACCGGGAAATTTTCGTGAAATTTTCTCAACTTGAACTCCTTAGTTACGGGAGTATTGCGATGGCCGATGGATCATCATTTTCAATTTTCATTTTCTATACTTGGTTTTTATGGATGTATATTATCTCAGTTATTTCTTTTTCAGTTTCATGCCCATTTCAGTTGTGAAGAAAAGACATGCGACTCATGCAGCAAAGTAGATCTCAGAAACGGACCGCTCGGGAAAAACTCGATTGCGTAAATGAAAATCATGTACTCGGCCTAGTATCCAAAACTACTATAAAAACATTACGATCATCTGGACATCTCGGCTCTTGTGGAGGCGGCGTGTCGGAAAGGAGTAGCGGCTCCCACGAGTCTCAAATGCAAACGTGTCTCTGTCTGGTGCCATGCAGCTTTTCTTGCATGACCCATGAGATCTGGAATGCACGAGGTAGCATAACAAACAGATACTGTTAGAGGACTGAGATGATGCCCCTCGCATGCCTATCCTGCCTGTATGTTGCGAAACTTCCCCTCAACTTGGTCAAAAGTACATAGCTTTTGATGATCATGCAACACAGATTTTCGCATGCTCCAGATTTAGGAGCATGAAAAGTTGCATTAGCATTGTTCCAGACCAACACATATTTGCAACGCATAACGAGCTTTGCGATGCCATAGCGCCGATGCAGCAGGGGTTCTTCTTGTTAAAAACTGGATAATAGGTACTGAGCTGTTCTATTCATCCAACATCTTTCTTTATAATATCAATTTCTGAGTTCTTGTACTCGCAGCTTCTGGCAAAGGAATCGCGACATGTTGTTTTTGACTCTACGAGTTGTTTGCTTGTTTGTTTGTTTGTTTGTTTGTTTGTAGACATGCGGCAAGATGGAAACGCGATTACTCAACTTTTTTCTTTATCGCTATTTCAATAAAAATCCCTCTACGCAAAGAAGAACTCTACGAGTTCGAGTTCAAGATATGTTGAGCAAAAATAACTTATTGCTACTCCGCTTTTAGTATTTACGTAGTAAAGTAAAAAATTTTCGCTCGTCAGGAAGAGCCACGACCTTCCCGGCGGTGCTTGGCCACTATTACTGGTAGAACCAAGACTAAACACGAAGGCAATTCAACGAACGAAGAAATGCGGATGATAATGATTGAACTTGCGAACGGAAGTGCTAAAATCGTCCCTCGCTCCTGTCAGCCCTTTCTATGTGGTCACCAGTACGGTGAAAAAGTCCAAGTCCTCCGTGAAACAAAATCACTCGAAAAAAAAAACAGCATTTCCTTGTCCTTCACTTGAGGTAGTACGCGAGAACATACTACGGTCGTGTAAGAACATTCGCAAGAACTACTGCCCAAGTACGTACTTTTCGCTCGAGATAACCAGAACCACTCAAGTAGCGCGACGTACTACATGGATCTTTGATCATGATGGCGGAAAGACTGCTTCTCGGTCATCGCGTTAACCGAGTGGCTGTACCAAAATCGTTGTGTGCTCCCCAGCGGCGTCATGTAACAAAAAAAACAAATTCCGATGGGAAAAAGCACGAGCTGCACAAACGAAAAACGACAATCACAATGCGCGATGAACACGATACTATACACTTGCGTTTTGTTGACGTCAGACGTTAAATCGACCATGCCGTGCGGGAGCGGCCGCGGAAGCGCCGGACCCCCACCTGCTGACATGAGAAAGATAACCACGGCTGCCTCGACGTTTTTCGTTTTTGATGCGGCATGGTAATCTAAGCTCGTCAAATATTTTACAACGGTGATGGTTTAATCTTTGCGAGTTTTAGATACAATCAAAATCTGAAGAAGGAGCACCATCGTTCCTGCTCCTCACAGTATATGTACATTTCTGATATAAATGTATCATTTCTTCAGTCGAGCAAGAACCAGGTCATCTCCAGAGAGTCAGGTCGGCTTTGCTGTTGACAAGATGAAACACTTATGAAGAGCTCCAATGTGTTCCATCTGGAGCTGAAGTTCTTGGTTCTTGCTCTGGTCGTGCACCTAGACCTAGTTGCTGTACTGGTAATTAATATATTCGCATTTTCATCGTGACAGCACCATGACCATCTCGAAACACAAGAGAAAGAGAGAAACATTCGCGGCGGCGAAGAAACATAACCTTAAACATTCAAGCACTGTTGATTTCATCATCCTCACATCGTAGCGAAGGCCCGCAGAACAGCCTAAATCGCTAAAATGAGAGTGCAGCCCAAAGAAAGGCTTCTTCATTTGTGCATTTTGTTAATCTAAGTCCTATGAATTGTAAAAACGGTAAAAATGGTAATGGTTATCCAGTGCAAAAGCATCGCACTGGTATTATATGGATGCTTCTTCTTTTTCCGAGATCTTTCAGACCTTGTTTTTTTGAAAAGTCAAGAACGCCAACATCATGTGACTTTTACCAGTGCGATGCTTTTGCCTTGCATAGCGGTCCTGCTAAAACAGAGAATGAAAGCTAAATTGAAAAGTGAAACTGGTGCACATCTTGCTCCCCTGAATGCCTGGAAGTTTCCACCAGATATATGCAATACAAATTTAGTCCCGTGGTACCGCACTGCGACACGTACAAGCATCACAAATTTTCTCAGCTTCTAGCGTGAGCGTGTCACGATGTATTTTCATCATGCTGAATAGGATTGATGGAGTTGGTGGAGACGAGCTTTTAATGCGACAGACCCAGACACCGCAACAGATCCTGTATCTGTAGGCATTGTACTACGGGATGAACGGGACGAATCGGAATAAACTTACTCCGGATATTAATTTCGTGTGGTCGGCCTCTACAGAGGTGGCAGATTGTTGCTCCGCTCTTCCCGGGCAATCGGTTTCCCAGTTATCTTGTACGTACTGCGGTTAAACGGGTTATCTGTTTTTTTTTTTGCCTTCTTGTCACCATCCTCCATCTTTGATTGTGCATGTGCTCTTCGGGCTCTGCGTCAAAATAACATCGATAAAAACAACTTATCACGAACAAATTATAAGTACTCCATTGCTCTTCACTGGTCCACTTCAGCGCGGACTTTGTTACGGTCTTGGGCGGAGCAGGTGCCGCACCGTAAAAGTTTCTCTATGCACAAGCAAAAATCAACCTCCATAGGCAAAAGGATCATGTGATAGCCCAAGAAAGTACGAAGATCACAGGTATCCTATCATGAGGGTTAACATAGATAGTTGCACGAGGATTCAAAGACCGATCGTCGTTCACCCCTGCTTCAGTCATGCAAGAATGAAAAAAGCAAATTCCACACAGACACGGATATACATGTAATCATAATCTTCTTCTTCGATAAAAAATCAGGTTGCGCAATTGTGATGCCTCAGCCTCAGAAGCAGGTTGCAATTGCGTATTTTCATGTCAAAGTGCTGCGGATTGTCGTAGTGTACTGGGTCGATACCGTAGCTGAGTTTTTACGTATTTCAAAATAATGAAGACCTCCTGTTGCAGCATCTCTAGCAGGGTCCTCCACTCGGAGGTCTCAGTCTCTATCAACAATTTTTCAAATTTTCGAAAAAGAGTACAGAAAGTGTAGTCGTCATGGAGCAGGTCGCATGTTTTTCACGACTACATCGCGAAACAAAAGCAAAAGCAAAACATATGCATATCTTCGTGTACAGTTTCACTCTTGGTAGGTTCATCTCGAGCATGTTTTTTGGGTAGTATTGCGGCTTCATCTATGAAAGGGCACAACTCCCCCCCTCCTCGCCCCCCTCATTTATAGTACGGTGTGAACAACAGCAAAATGAATACAAGCCAGCGTCGACAAGCAGTTGCCGCTTCTGCATGACGAATTCGCACGACTGCAGGAGCGTCGTCGTCGTGTTCGTCTTTGCACTAGACAATAACTTTTTCCGAAAAAGTGCCAAGAGGCAGACCATTCGGTATTTCTGTTTTCGACGTGGAAAACGAAGGGGGAGTCGTGCCCTCGGATATCATCTTCATCTTGCTCAAGTCTGGTTTGGGAATCAGGTCCGCTGGCGTCTTGTATTGCCATTGCGCCTTGTATCTGTAGTGACGACAGTAAAGGGCATTTTCGTGTTTCACACTGCTTTTTCAGCAAACGCCGTCGAGAACATCCAGCCCATGCACCGGTGCACTACTACTATCTTCTACTCAGAAAAATAATTTCATTGGAAAACATCAAAAGAGTACGCTGTTTTGTTATTTCCTGGGCGCTATCAAATGCAAATATGTCCAGGTCCTCTGGAAACGCGTCATGCTTGGGCGACAGGACGACTCACAAAGTTTATTATGTTTCAGTTCAAATTTCAATTTGTTACTCATGCAAGAATGCGATTTGTCTTTGTCATGCGGTTCCTGCGCTCTTAATTCCCTAAGTCTGCTCGGGGGAGCTGGAACTTTCGCAACACAACATGGCGGAAAATCTTTCCGTGCGGAGCGCCGTATGCGAGGTTCCTTCGTTCTCATGCACACGGTCGCCTCACAACATTGCAGACCAAGACATATTTGCAGTAGGTAGGACGATGAAGTGTGGGTCTTTGAAGTTGTCTGTCCAGCTATGCAAGGAGAGAACTGCGTGAATAAAAGTCTGACTTTGTATTGCAGACAGGGACTCAATCTCAATGCAAAACATGAACATGCTAACACATGTCATGCTGCTGGAGCTGGACATGCAGCAAAGGCTAGTTTCATACGAGCCTTATTCACATACTACCACGACCTGCGCATGACAAGTCTTTCAAAGACTTGTTGCTGTATTTATTACTATGTATTTGTTGTATCAGTATATTTTATGCTGGACAGATTTGCTAACACACATGCTGGCTGTTTTCCAGAGGAGCTATACTAACACAGTTCTTTTCCTGGATATCAGTCGAATTTGTAAAGCGGCTCCTTCATCGTCTTTGCGAACTCTTCCTGCCGATTATGCATTGCAAAAGTATAGTCGCGCGAGCTGTAGATCTTGCCACAAAAAATGAAAAATGTAAGTAATGCCGAAACAAGCAGAGAGATTATAAGCTGCTCTGTCATGAAGATGATCCCAGACTGCAGCTACTCCTAGTACACCTACTACGAGCGCCGAGAATTATACTTTTATTGCAGTGGATACTGCTTGGGCGTCAACGTGGGCTCTTCCTTCAGCTTCTCGCTGTGGTGACTTGTCCCGAGCGCGTTGAACCGCTCGTGGGTTATTTTCTCCCTTCTACCCACTTCCCTCTGGTAGTGGTTCGTTCGGATGTGGTCGGGAGCATTGTAGTCCTTGGGCATGATCTCCCTCTCTCGGACGGAATACACGAAACCTGACAAAATGATAATTCCGTGCAATTTTATCGATACACGAATTCTAATATATTGATTTGTCGTCCCCTCATCGTAGTTGATGTTGAGCTAGAGTGACAGAAAAGTTGTAATGGGAGTAGATGTAGACGACATGTTTGTCTTCATGATAGGAACCTAGACTTCTTAGTAAGTACCTGATTGCAATATTAAATGCTGAATTCCATTTTGATTTTCAAGAACCGAAATGAGGATGAAATTATCGTACAAGAAACAGTCGTACCTTCATATGCTTGATTTCTCTGGAAATAGTTTCCGTAGAAACTCCCTCCTACCGGCGCCTTGTCGGCGTAGTGGCATCCTATTGGCTCGATTGGCATTTTGTGGTTGCCGGTGGTGGTTTCGTTTCTTCCTTTCTGTCTCTACGTCTACTACCCAGCGAACTTTATTTTCCACCAAGTCGTTGTGCTGCGCGTGCGCTTGTAGAACTACGCGGTAGCAATAAACGCACTCTTCTTCCTGACTTTTTCCGGAAACTTTTTTTCTTCTCGTCAACGGTTATTTCTAGCTTCTGCGAAGATCGTCCTTCTCGTCCGTTTTGAAGAAGTAGATGTGTCTTAACTTAACCGCTACCACCGAAGATGTTAGTGTTACGGCACGACCGAATTGGTGAAGATACTGGTGGAGAAGGGTGAAACCCACGTCGATGAAGAAGAAGACAGCGAACTACTCCTCTAGGTGAAAGTATCGGCCGTTATTCAGATGCGCGCTCCAGTCGTACGTCCCTATGGTGACCGATGGCGATGTACTTAATTGAGGATAGTGGTGATAGAGGCCTGGCGGATGAAGTTGTTGTAACAGGCTGAAGTACTAGTACAACCTTTTTTGTAGGGCTTCGTCGTCCGCCAGCCACACCTTCAGACTGTCCTTGTCGCAGCCGACGGCGGATGCTACTTGTCGTAATGCTGACTGATTTTTACGATTTTTAACAGGCCGCGCGGCCGCCCACCTCAGACAACGACTACAACTAGTGGGACGCCCTGGACGAGATGTGGGCTCTTACTTGTGTAGGTGTAGTTTTCTGCACCTCTTATGCTGCTTCTTCGCCTCGGTGGTGCGGCTAGTAGAGCAAAAACAGCCCAGCAGAATGGCGCCAAACAGGAAGAGCAAACGCTATCTTTTTTCTACAACGTCTTTTTTCTTGTGTAAATTTTCCCGCTTTCTCAAAAAACTATACGAGATGACCTCACATCTATCTACAAATGGGCTCCACTTCTACAGAACGTTTTCGAAATTAGGGAACCTTGTTCTGTTGTGGATGTGAAATTAATATCATGCGAACAATCGGGTCAGAATATCGAATGTCCACGCAATCGCTATCTGGTCCTCGAACCGACGAAATAATGTTCGCTTGTTTATCTAGTTTCTCTCGTCGCTCAAGCTCAAAGAGCTCCATGCTTTGTAGAAGCACATCCTCTCATTCTGCTCTAGAGGCGACCAAGCGATAAACTGGTGCTGCTGTTCAGACTCCGAGAATAGCTTCTGGCTACTATACGAAGTAGTACTACGAGTGACCAGCAATGGCGGGCCACGATAGATCATACGGATAGTTTCGGCCGAACCTCCTTAACTGGAGGTAGTCGAGGCGGTTTTGGTTCTTGCGATTTGTATCTTCGCACGACATGCCTCGAGCACAGGGTCAGCAAAACTTTACGCACATTGTATGAACCGAGGTAGTGCGGCGCGCGGAGACGGAAGATAAGAACACACGGCCTGCGGCTGGCTAAGGCAAGAGCGGACGGCTGACCAAGATAGGCAGCACGACAGCTCATCATGGGCTTTCTATTTATTCTTTTTGTTCATCCAAATCAACACTAATTGAAGAAACAACCGGGCATAGCTTTGACACCGGCTTTTTAAGAACTGAAAATCTGAAATGGGCTCTGATACCATTTCTCTCTTTGGTTTATTTGTGCTGGCGATTGTTGATCGATATCGTAAAAACTGAAGCTCTGTCTGCTCGTCTGTACCACAGCCCGGAGGTTAGAAGTAACTGCGTCATAAGTACATTTTGGAGGTTTCTTGCATTTGTCCACGGAAAGAACTAGCAGAAGAAAAAGCAAAGGCCGCATGGCATCAAATAAAGTCGTACATTCTTTGGCACTTCTGTGTCTGACGCAGCATTAGGCTGTCTGCTGTCGAGTTCTTCCTTTCTTGTTCCGCTTCCGATTTTCGAAACTGCAAATTACATATTGGCTGTTGCTATGGTACGTTTTCCAGGACGAGACGTACAAGTATAGTAGTTTTCTGGTATCTATTATTTTTGTATTTATCTATTCACAGTCCTTCACCCATTTCACTGAGCAGTGCTGTAGAGCATGCAATATAACTACTGAAGTAAACAAAGGAATCAGTTGTGGCGAAGTACACTTCTACTACAGGTTACCACAAATTGAGCAAATCTATCTCGAGGAACTACAACCCATATTACAACCCATCGGGAATTCTTGCGGCTTCAATGAGAGCAGTAGAACTCAACCAAGGGAGGTCGCCAGGTGTTTCGATAGATCAAAACCTGCTGTAGATGATAAAGCGCATCTCCGCCATATAAAAATTCCTCGAAAAATTACTTCGAAACAAAACTTCTAGATGTTCGTTTTTGAAAAAAAACCCATATGCCTCCTTCTAGCGCCGTTCTTATTTTCCGCGATAAGATTTGCCGCTGCTTTTACAGTTGCAACTTCGGCAACTTTGCGAGCCCTGCCATGCCGCCGGCGCCGAACCCGCCTTGGCCACCCGGTCCTTGCATGTTCGCAACCTGTAAGGAGAGAGTTTTCTTCATACACTCCGATTAATATTTTCTGTTTTTCCATATTCATTTACACATCGAGCAGTAGAAAGACGAAACATGCAAACGCAAACCAAATTCAGGATGACAGCAATCCAATGAATTTCCAATTTCCCTGCAAGATGAAAAAGTAGAAGATGAATGCGTAGACTCCCTGGCACAAAGAACACGACTATGAGAACTATTGTACCCCAGCCGCGGCAGCATTCAGAGTCCCTTGATCGTCATTGTTTCCATCGATGCTGCTTGCGGTGCCACTCTGCGCCCCGCCCTGGACCATGCCACGAGACACGTAGCTGGTTGAAGAACTGTTCTCCAACGCTTTGCTTGTGACGCCAGAAGTACCTGAGTCATGATTTTTTTTTGGTCCCTTTTTGCAAAGCAATCTATCATGGTGCAGCAGTGTATGCATGAGAGGCATATCATTATCAGCACGAAATCTTCTTCACTGCATAAAAAAATAATCTGGAGGTGGTCTTCAGGTGCTGACAAAAAGCATCGTGATTTCGATCTCCATCACGCGCCTGTAGTACGTCGAGCCGCCCAATCGACGTAACAAGAGGGTTACAAGTGCAACGCCTGAGATTGCAAATGCAATATATCACACAACATCAGTTGGAATCTCCTCATATTCTTGCAAGCATACTATACCAAGAATGTTCCCGGTTAGCTTCATCCCCGGCATGTTTATGTTTTCAGCCATGTTGGTGTCGCCGCCGGATTCTCGCGAGGCTTGCATCTCCTCCTTTTGCAGATCCCGGATAGTGGCGAGGAATCTGTCATAAGTGTGAATCAGTGATTCTTTTTTTCATATTGGAATAAATGGAAATGTACTTATCCACTGTGAAAAATTAATATTTTATTATGTTTTCATCTCCGCATCATGACAAAAACAAGCTACATCACCGACTATCAGGTACTAGATGGTTACAGTTTATGGAGTTATGTAAACTGCACAAGACAAGAACGCTCATCCTCATCATAAAAATCTGAACATTACTTCAGTACAGCATCATCTATACCTTTGCGATTCCGTGGCGAAGTCGTCCCAGAAGAGCTCGTTCAATTCCTTGAGCGGGCGCTTCCCTTGAAACCCAGCTCGTATCTCCCGCAGGATTTCGAGCGCTGCGTTCTTGATCGCGGCGAGCATGTGTGCCATTTTGTTCACTTCTCTTTCCACCAGTTTCTCCTTGTTCGATTGGGTAAATTCTCCCAGTTGGGAGCCCATGCGCTCCTTCAAGTTGCGGAGGGTGGTGGGAAGTCGGCGGTCCTGTTCCAGCATGTCTTGCTCCACTTTGGACAATTCGTCGTCCAGCTCCTTCTCGGAAA
>JACKZZ010009295.1_pt1 | contig 17914 bp, 9 predicted proteins | sample 8027871 | NCBI WGS metagenome assembly JACKZZ01 (sample SAMN15724774, study PRJNA655200) | protist metagenome | isolation source: fluorescence activated cell sorting (FACS) single amplified genomes of... | place: USA: West Boothbay Harbor, Gulf of Maine | collected 2000-07-19
TTCTACTGATACTAAGTCTGTGAGCTATTTTATCCTACACTTTGAAGTTGACTGAATTATTGAAGTAGTTCTTAATTAGCACTGGTTTGAAGTTTTTCTATGTTATATTCATCTCTTTCTTTCAAATAGGCTTTATGAAATCTTCTATAGAAGAAAAACATAAAAATCAGTCCCATTATACCAAAAACAGCTGCTTTATTCCGAAAATTGGATTATAAAGTATCAGTAAAACCTAAATACATAGCACACAATGAGCCTAAGAATAAATTCGAAAAAAATAATAAAAACTTTTCAATTGAATAAAACTCTTCTTAATAGTAATCACAACTATCAGATTCAAACGCGCCTGCTAAAAATCGTTTAATACATACACAAGGCATAAACATTAATCTTATGTCTTTATTACCAATTAAAGTAGAATGATCCCTTGCTAATCTCATAATATGTTGGATTAAAGGAAAAAAACCAGTGTATAAAAATTATAGTAAGAGCACTAGTAGTGTTAGGATATAAAATATTCGGTTTGTTATAGAATAGAAAAAAGCTGTTTTACAGTACTCTTTATATTATAACATAAAATTGTCTTAACCAGGTTAAGATACAATTTATAAATTATTAATTTCATTTTATGCTTCCATTCTTGTATCTCGTTTAAATAATTCAGATATAGCAAAAGCTAACAAAATAGCTATTGCACCACTAAATCGACCTAAACTTGAATTTCTAAAAAAATTTTCTATTAATGTGTTTTATCGTGGAATTATATAGTCACCTGTAAAAAAGGTCATTTTTTAATCCCCATCTATTTCCCTTTAAATTCATACTCTCCCCGGCTGGAGAGGTAAACAAAGTCATTTTAAAAAAAGTCAACATTTTTTTTTACCTGCTAAAGTAAGAGGATTGGAATTTTCATTCAGAATATCAAGTTTAATTGTTACTTTACCATTATTTTGATTTATAGAATTGTAAAGTGATATACATCGAGTTTTATAGCCTTAGGTAGTTACAGTACTGTAACTAGTAGGGTATTATTTATTATTTATATTAATAGGCTATGGAACTTAGTTCTGTTCGTTACTGTTACCTATTACGTTTGCATATGGAGTACTAGTAGGTACAGATTATTTACTATTAGCATCTTAGACTTCAATCTGCCCAGGAACTGGTGACAATGAAAACAAATATTGTGACGAATCTGGACTGGATACAATTGGTGAAATGGGATTTTTCTCATCAGGAGAAATCATAATTATGATTTAAAAAAATAATTTTATTTATTTATAGGATGTGATTTTAAAAAAAAAAAAATTTACTAACTTTAAGTAGTATTAAGTCTATTAACAAATTAAATACACTTGGAAGTTGGTGGTAATAAGTAATACTACTTAAAGTTAGTAATTTTAAATTTTTATTTTATGCTAAATTTAAATTTTAAAATTTAAAGAGTCAGTCTTCAGAGTCAGACTTTAATAGATATTAGATAATAGATTTATATTATAAATTAAAATTTTAAATAAATTATTTATTGGATAATATTAATTTAATAATATTCTTAAAAGGGGAACTGTAAAAATCAAAAAAAAAAATTCATAGTAATGGTAGTTATCACCATTTCTTACATCATCACTTGTTTCTATGAATCTAGATTCTATTATTATTATAATAATAGAATCTAGATTCAGAAACAAGTGATGATGTAAGAAATGGTGATAACTACACTTATTTATACTTCTTCCAACGGATGAAATTTCTATTCTATAATTAAGTGTAAAAAACAGATATTCATGTATAAAAACGTAATGGTTACTATATATGTATCTACACGGAAAAAATCAAACGTACTTATGAAATGGTATAATTTACACTATCAGAATCATCTTCAGAATAAACTAAATAAAAACGACTTAAGTTAAGTATATTACTTACTTGAAGTTGTCATAATCATTGCCAAATATTAGTTTAAGTTTTTAATTTAAGCATTGTAACAGCCATTTTGACGGTCACAAAGAATCTAATCATAATGGAAACATATAATTTATTCAAACTTGAAGATTCAGGATCTAAAATGACAAATGTCTCAAATTGTCATAATACAAATTATCACAGTTCACTACTTAATTATTAAAATTTAACAATGTTATTTAATTTTAAGTTTTAACTGATTAAAAAATTTAATACTTAACAAATATACAGTAGTTTTATACTGTTAAATGTTTTTTTTTAAATTAAAATTAAAGTACTTAAATTGCACTATGTTGACATAAATTATATCAGTGGTCTTCAGACTATATAATTTATAATAGGTAGAAACTTATAATGATCAAATTTATCAATTCTAAAAAGTTTACGTAAAGTTTAAACGGTAAAGGTTAAATTAATTTAATAATAACTGAAGTTAAAAATGTATCTATTTCTAAAAATGATCAAATCTATTCAAGCAGCTTCAACTAATTTGAAAAATTCTAAATCTAGACAAGCAGTATAATAATCTAAAAGATTTTTCATAAAAGCAATTGGAAAAGATTTATCAATTAATTTATCTGGATCTTCACTATTAAACCATACCATTACAAAAAATGGAAATAAACATAATGAACAATTAAATTCAAAATTATACTAATCATATGTATATTTCTCCTTCCTCCTCTATGCACACAATCTAAAATAATAATTTTTCACAATGTCAACAATAGATTTCTCATACTTAATCGATTCAACTAAGAGAAAAGCAATATCGGATACACCTTTATTGAGATGAATATACTACCAATCTAGATAAACAGGTTCTTTGACATCAGTAGTAGAATCTCGATAGAAAATATTAGGAGATTTTAGATCACCATGACAAAAAGAGAGCGGAAATTATGACATTAAATTGGTCATTTTAACAAAATTTTTTGCTATAAGAATGCACATTTCACGATTTTTTGCCGACATAAATATACCATTACGAGTAATAAATTTTTCAAATCGATTTTTTATCAAAGTAGGATAATAACTGATAAAATGGGTTTTTTTTACTACCCCAGCCGGGGAGACCATGAATTTGTACAGTGTAAAAATAGGGTTTTTTGGGGGAGACCATGAATTTTTACAGTGTAAAAATAGGGTTGTTTTTTTTACTCGATTGAGTTTGGTTTAACAAGACCACGCATAGACATGATCACACTTTTTTCAGTCTCAAACCAATACCTGAGGTGAGGAAATTCAAATTTAGCTGTATAATTATTACATAAATTAATGATTCATTGACCCTGAGACACAATTTAAATTCAAATTTCAATATAGTAAAGAATCAAGATTTAAAATTATTATATCATAATCATTAAAAAATTTATACGTATCATGCATTTTATAAATATCACTAATCACCTATAGCAACTATTATATATCACTATTTAAATCCAAATTAAATTCTCCAGGTTTACCTTTTCGAAGATCTTCCATAACTATACCTTATCTATTATCATGTCTAATATTTATGGTATTTTTTGCCTCCCCAGCCGGGGAGAGTATGATTTTTTACCTCCCCAGCCGGGGAGAGAGTTACAATATGATTGTTTACCGGGGAGAGTATGATTTTTTACCTAATTACACCATAATGTTTTGGTATATTAACAGTATTACCAACCATATTTGCTAATGATTCATAAAAATAACTTTCTTTATCATACAAATCTAAAGCAGATGCTACTTTAGATAATTCATTACCAACATTTTAGATTTTTAGGATTACTATCTATTCTTACTAATTATTGTAAATTACCTAGGTAAGATAGACAATAAAAAATGATAATCAATGTCATAGACTAAGACTTAGTTTAAATTATTATTAATTATTAGAAAGATCATTTTATTTTGTCTGAGACAAGAGCGTTCGCAATAGGTCAAATTAAATTTTCAATAATTTTTCATAATGCAGATAATCACGGTGATTTGTTTAGAAAGACTAATTTTTTTCTCCTTCATGACATTTTTTTGAAAAGTTTGACACAAATAAAGGTATGTAAAACTTTCAACATTTCTATGAGTAAATCAATTTCTGTTTTAACTTTTATAAGTATTAAATTGGTTATAATTATTATTCATCAAAAATCTAAAAAATCACAACGTAAGTACAAAACAATAAAATCTCCGCGTCCGGGAATCGAACCCGGGTCATCCGCGTGACAGGCGGATATACTAACCACTATACTAACACGGACTTCTGATAATAGAAAAAAATCTAATATCTAGTCAGTTCTCCTTGAAAAATAAGTATTTAATATAATAATACCTTAAAAGCATTAATATCGCAAATATAACCAGTTTTCAGATTATCCTAGTGATAATTGACTGTTTTTATTGGCAAATGTATCATTTTATCTAAAATTTTATATTACTCCCTACCTATTTCCCTTTAAAACTAAGCCCATTCGTTCGGTAAAAATCATACTCTCTCCGGATGGTAAAAAATCATACTCTCCCCGGCTGAGGAGCTAAGCCTAAAAAATACCTCTTATTAATTTTGCAAAAACTTCATAATCATGATCTCTACAAGTACTTTTCGGAGTATCACTTTTCTTTTCTATTAATTTACCTAGGTGTATTTTACCTCCCCAGCCGGGGAGAGTATGAATTTTCAAAGGGAAATAGGGGAGTAAAATTTACCTAATCGCATTTTTTCCACTAACTCTAATGGATTATCTAAATATGACTCGTATATATAATCCGCCTATATCTCCACCTCCTCCTTTAATTAATCTTTAAGACTTTATTTAGCAGAATCTACTGCTTCTCCTCCTGTAAAAAAACAAACTTTACCAACATTGGCTCGACTTGCTGCTAACATACCTGAAAGAATAATGATTTTTATATAAAGGAGAAGTCGTAGAATATCTAAGTGCAATGAGAATATACAAAATATAATATAACTATAATATAATCCTATACCGCTCCCACTATCTTCCAAAATCACGCAAGTCTATGCACTAACTTTTAACAATTTAATCGCCAACTAATAACTATCCGGCTATGGCTTATGATGCTTCACATCCTCCGAAGCTACAAGAAGTTAGGTAAAATCTTTTATCCCCGTCAAAGACAAAATATAATTAGCAGCTGCACGATTACAACTTGTTACTATCGCTATCCTTGAATTTTTGATTTATTCTAAGAATTTGAAAACTCCAGGTATAATTATATCTTATCTTTACGATTTAATATTTCTCTACAGTGCATCAGGTGATGAGCCTTCAGACAGAATTCTTTATTCTATAATCCTGATAAACTCCTTATCTTTTTCAGTTTTAAAATTTTCGATAGTTTCGTTTGAAACTAAAATAAAATTTCATACTCTCCCCGACTGGGCTTGATTTTAAAGGAAAATTACGTAGGGACTCGGGAGTGTAAAAAATTTTTACTATCAGGCATAAGGAATTTAAGAAAACCTAGGTCTGATTTACCTTTGATAAAAGTGTCAAAAAAATTACGATCAACAGAGAGGCCATAGGGAGCGAGGAGTCTGAGAGAAAATTAATTTTATTATCAGATTTAGGTCCATTTATAAAAGTTTTAAAAAAAATAATTTTCTATACGAGTTCCACACTTTTACATACACATCATCTGTTAACACTAGCGTTCCATCTAAATCTAATAAAAATGTTGTCAAATACTAACCAACTTATTCTGGTGTACCTAATGAAAAAAAATCTCTATTTGAAACTGGTTTACAAAAAAACTCGATTCCATCGTCCATCATTAGTTTGATGACGGTAGAAGTATAGAATTCTCCCTTCTATGTAATATTTTTATCAATTATCTTCTAACAGTAAGCCATCAAATTCCAATGAGAAGAGAAGCAATACATCCCTGAATTTGCACGATGGGAGATTTTTTTCTTTTCGACTATTTCGGTTATTTTGAAGCGAGATTGGGATTTATCCTATTTTTATGAATTTTTCAATCCCCACCTATTTCCATTGAAAAAATCATACTCTCCCCGGCTGGGGTCTATTTTTATGAATTTCTTAATCCCCAAGTTTTTCCATTAAAAAAATCATACTCTCCCCGGCTGGGGGCCTATTTTTATGATTTTTTTACAGCAGATCGAGCAGGTGTGTTAGGGACTGTTTAGAGGTCAAAATCTAAATAAGGAGTAGGATCGAATTCTTCCTCACCTTCTGAACCTGAATTTTTAGATAATGAAACAAACTCTTTTTCTAGAGGAAGAGCAGGAACAAATGTTTTTTTTGAATTACCATCTATAATGGAATCTGAAATACTCATATCCGATTAAAGATTAGGAGAATTTCGTGTTTCAGGTCGAAAGTGATTTTTATTCATTTCTTCAAACGAGAGTTACTGGGGGGAAAAAAAGTTGAAAAAAAAATGAAATTTCAATTTATTTCTAACTTCGTCTAGTTAAACCTTTAAGTTTACATTCAATTTACATACAGTTTCAAAGTACACTAAATTTAATAATTATATTACATTCCCATGTAAATCTGGATCTCCAGCACACTTCACATAGCTAAAAATTGGATTAGGTTAAAAATCCAAAAACGAAGTTACGCAATTTTCTCCCTTCCATTAACCTAATATATCGCATGTATAGAATGAATCACTATCTATACTAGCAACTGGTACACCACTACAAAAAGGTATTTTTACCTCCCCAACCGGGAAGAGTATGATTTTTTTTTTTTAATGGAAATAAGTGGGGATTAAAAAAAATCATACTGTAACCAATTGGGCCTGGTTTTAAAGGGAAATATCTAGAGAGTTAAAAAATTTTATACTTTTTTGATTAATCATGTAATGCTTTTGCTAAATCCGAATTTTCCCCTTTTGTGATTTTCATCAAATGTTCCAATGCAACTAATAAAGTCTCTGCAGCTCCTCGAGTTTATTCCTCAAGACATAAAAACCTCACGTTCAAATCTGGATATCTTTTTCTGATCAATTATTCGAGATTCCATTACTTGTATTCAGAATTGTACGGTATTAGAAGAGTATGATGAGACTAAAACTTCAAATGATCAATTAACCAGAATAAAATACAACGGTCGGTAACAGGGACAAGAGCTTTAGGTTCGGGATAACCTTTGGCTTTAAAACGGGAACCAATACCACCAAGAGGTATGATTATAATTTATTATTATTGTTGTGTCTAGTCATTTAGAGTTAGAGTATTTTGAGATGAAGCTTTAGCACTCTGATACTCTTTAGAAACTTAATAATTGTGAGCAGGTGAGGATGGCGGTGAGGAAAAATCATTGTTATCTTTAACTGGGGAGGAATAAAACATGATTTTAGAATGAGTATAAGTAAAAAATAAACTTAGTAGTAACTTTAATGATTAAAATATTTCAGACAAATATTTATTCTAATTCTGAATAAGTAACAGTTTAACCTACTTATTATAGTTTACATAGTGACTATTATGGTAGAGTTTGCAAACAAGGTAATCTCTCAATCATTATGTTCTCATTGACAACTCTAAGTAATACTATACTCCAGTTACAGCTCTCGATGGACCATGCTATCTATACATTTATTTTTAACTATTTAACACTGTGACGGTCAAGGTCAATGTACTGAGACAAAAGAACATCTTTAATTACAGTAATCTAACATATAAAAATAAGAAAAACAATTAAGTACTTATCCTGTGACTCTCAAAGGTCTCAGATTTATGGTGATTAATACAGACTAAAGTACATTTGTACCATTTTTTACAAGTCTAAAATTTTTTCAACAACTATAAAATTGCGTCTTCACACTGTCAGTCTATATAAAATTACTTAAAATTTTTTTCAACAACTATAAAATTGCGTACCTAACTATATTTCATTTGATCCAGATAATCATAGATTATATACAAACAGCATGTATGTAATCATTTCAAAATTAGTCATTATGATTATCATTTTTTGCTACAGTCTGTAAGCAATTAAAATTTATAAAGGAGTCTTGTAACTGTTAAAAAATTAAATTTAATATACTAAACAAAATTATTCAAATTTCAAATTATCGCCTTTAAATCCGATTCCTAAAACTTAAAGTCTATATAGTATACTCATCGATATAATAATAATTATATTTACTTATTCAAATGACAAAGATTGAAACTTTTAGTAAGAGACCAGGATAGTTTAACTATCATTATTAATCTAATTATCGATAAATATACATCTGACGCCGTCTGAATAAATTATTAGTAGTAACTTTTCAACATAAAAAAATTAAAAACTTTATTTTAAACAAATACTATAATACTTAGTCTTAATACAATAAAAAAATATCACTTTTCAATAAAATACAAATTTTAAGTCTTATTAATATTTGTTAGTTTTCTTCAAAATTGCTATAAAAGTTTCTTGTCAAATCATATATAAAATACTATAAAAGTTTCTTAATCATTATGTATCAAATTCAGTAGCTCCTGAAAATGCTTCTGAAATTAAAATATACAAAATTAAAATTAAATTATAATTACTATTACTTAAATAGTTTCTTGACTAAATCACCTCCCCAGCTGGGGATAGTATGATTTTTTACTTCCCGGAGTATGATTTTTTACATACCCCAAAGTCGTATTTCCTCATCTTCTTCTATCCCAAACACCTTCTCAATTTCCGCCATGATTCTAACATACCCCCTAAACCCATCTAACTAAATCAAATATTCCGTATACCATCAAATTAAACACCACTGTAAAGACTAAACTCGCGAAAAACATAAAAAAAAACCCTTTAAACAAGTTCCCAACCCAACTCCAAGTCTACTACCTCTAAAATTCCTTCTCCGTCATCTCCCTCACCCCCTATTTTTTTTTATCATAGACATAGATTTTGTCACCAAATTGCATTGCATGTCTTGATAATTCATCTTCGCATTATTCCAATATTTTCTTCAATTCTTTATCCTTACAAAGCTGTTCTTTGGTCTCTTTAATCGCTTCATTCACTTCGTTTAAATCATTATCTGATACTGTAAATTATTACACAGGGCTTTTTAACTCTAATTGGAATGATTAAACGTGAGAAGGATCAATTTTCATCTACTTCCTTTTATTGGGAAAAAAAAAGTCATCTAGATTGTCAAAGATAGAAGATTACTAAGAAGCCATTGATGTCATAAAAGGATTAGATAATGTTTTAAATTAATTAGACTTCGAAAAGGAGCTTTAAAATAAATTATCAAACTCGAACTATTAATCTTATCCTTTTTCTGAATCTTCTGCATCTTCAACTCTTTATTAACTCAATTTTTTCAGCTCTTTTACATCTTCGCTAAAAAAAAAAATGGTTTTTTTACCCCCCCAACCGGCGAGAGTAAGATTTTTTACAGTATATAAAAATAAGCTTTTTTACCTAATATCAATTTCCGTCTCCTTTCCATTTTTCAAGTCGGTAAATACCATTTTACTTTTCTCTGGCTAACTAAAGTCAATAACACTTCGTGCTGAGTAACCATCAGTGTAGACAGAGGACGAGTGTTTTTATTTTTCATTATTCAACATTTGTAAGTCCTCATCAAGTTCAGTAGTGAACAAATTTTTAAACATTGGAGTAGCGAAACTGCTAACAAATGGATTCATGGAAAAGATTGAGATATCATTTATAGATTCGTAACCACGTTGATTTTAAATAGCTGTTACTGTACCTAAAAAAAGGGTATTTTTTACCTGTCTAACCGGGGAGAGTATGATTTTTTTTAAGCGGATAATAGATGGGGAATATAAAAATTTAAAAAAGGGTATTTTTTACCTCCCCTATTGTATTAGCTTCTTTATCTCTTCGCCCAATTAGTACTGTTACTGTTTTAAATCGGAGGAGAAATCTATCCCCTCATGACATTCACCTTTCCATCAACACCCTAACTTTGCGCAACAAATTGAATTCCAAAATCACCATTATCCATTAGATTCTCACTCATCAATTTAGATTGTTTGTATAAAACATAGAGAAGAAAGATTATGACGCAAATGAATAGAGATAAGACTAAGTTTAAAAAAAATTGCGATCTGAAACAAGATGAATTTGATCTATTTTGTTATGATTATCTATTTTAAGGAGAATTAGTCTAAATGGATCTTCTTTAAGTTTAGTTATCACTTTCATCTAAATCATTGCGATAAAAAGCAGCTCTTCGATTTCTCTCATTTCTTTACTATTATTGATATTCCATCATATCTCGCGCATTATTGAGTTATAGCTCTCTTTGTTATTAAAAAGTTTGTCTATCACTTGGTCTTCTAGGACTATTGGGAGTCACAGTAGTCTGAGGTTGTTATTATACTTAGTCTTGTCTATCACTTCTATTAGTATTAGCCTCTTAATCTTAAGATAGTGCAGTTGCTAGTTATCCAATTACAACAGGATCAGATGGATGATGAATCAGATTATCAGTGCTACCAGGTGCAGATGGTTGAGTATCAATTTCAGTAATAGTGTCCTCATTGATAGTTTAATCCAGTTATTGATATCTATTTGTGCTAGGCTGTGGCTATTGTCCTTCAGAAACTGATGTAGAATATTAATTTTCGGATGCTGAAATTTCAGAAACTTCTGCACGAAATGTAACTCCTCGAGGATCTCTATCATTCAGATTATCATTTTATTCGGTTATAGTTAATTCACCTGGCATTTTTGAAAACTTTAAGTTTATCTGACAGATAAATAAATTAAAATTTAAAAAGTTATAATTTATAAATTTAAGGTTTTAGATATTTTAATTATAAAAATTAAATTGTTAATAATTATTAATCCTCAAGTGAATCTATGATAATATAAATCACTGTATAGTATATTAGGAAATAAAAATTATCATTATTATGTAATAGAAATTAGAATAGAATCAATTTTTAATTGTCAGATCATTAGATGATATAAAAAATTAAAGGATAATTTAACATGAAGATTGAAAAAAGTAAAATGACAATGAGTTTGATAGATGTAGAAAAAAACATTCTAATTAACTAGAAGAACGTTAATATAGCTAAACATAATTATTATAAAATTTATTAAAATTTAATATAAGTAATGAACAAAGAAAATTTTTTTATTTTTTTTTTTTTGCTGTCTTAACAGAGAAATAGAATCATACAATTACAAAAGAGTTTAAGATCATAATAAAAACAACAAACAACAACAAAACATAGAAAAAAGTATAAACTGGCCCGCACTTGACTACAAGACAGAATGATACTATTTACACTCTATGTATTCACTTCACTCCTTTCCTTCACATCTACATACCGTTCAAAAATCATAAATTATGCTTAGTACTATAAAATTTTAATTTAATTGCTTCAAAATTATAATTTATTACAAAAATTAGATGATAATCTATAAAATGTAAATTTAACGAATCAGACTTCATTAGCTGTCTGGATTTTGGAATTGGCGTCTTTTACTTTATTTTTTACTAGAGATAATTAAATTTATTTTGAATTTTTTATTTGCATAGTAGACAGAGTGTATTGTTATTGCATTTGTTTTGTTTGGGATTTTTATATCACTTGAAAAAAATTAATCGAACACTAATATATTTTAATTGAAATTCTCTATTTACAATGTTTTATTATAATATATTTCATTATAATTCTTTTTACATATTACTGTACTTAATGTACACATGTAATTCTTAGACTTTAATGATCAAATTCATTATTACTTGGCCTTTAAATAATTTTCACTTTTCAGATTTATTATTTAGATAAATTTATCATCTACACATATTGACATTCACACTGTACACATCTAAATTTTTAATAAGTACTTATCTATTTTACAGTAACATCTACTTATAATTATTACTTATAACCTACATAGTCATTAGAGTGTATTGAAATCAATCTAGATTTTATCTCTACAGTTTAACTTAATAAATTTGTTGACATTGAGATAATAGTCAATAAAAATTCATTTTTCTTAATAAGCCAATGGTATACATATAAACTGTTTTAAATTCTGACTATGCAATTTAAGTAAAAAATTTTTTAATTTTTATACTATATAATATATGTTTAATATAATCTATAATATCAAACAGACATACTGAGTGGCAGAGATAAACTCAGACTCAGAGTGACAGTCTAATATCATTTTTTACAAATAATATTCAACATAAAAAAAGTTCTTGATTATATTAATTTCTATATTAAGTATCATCATAATATCATTATGATGATCTTGATATAGAAATTAATATCAATCTGACTTATGATTCTTTATAAAATCTCAATCTAGTACTACTACACATAGTACTTTTATTAAGTATTTATAAATATATTTAAAAGTAAAATTATAGTTATATTGTTAGTAAGTACTGTGTAAGTACTGTTTTATGTAAACCGCAAACCAGTTGTTAGGTTGGATGGCAGGCTAGAAATTATTTTTTGAAAAATCTAAACCAGATTGATTAAAGATTTTATGAAACATCCGTTTGATAGACTTACAAATACTAACTATATCATTATGTGCTCTATAATAATGATTCATTTACAATAGTAATACTATAATTATTACATACAATAATATTAAACTCTTCTATATTTAGAAATTAATTTTAAATTTGATAATAAGATTCGTTATTTTAAATCAAAAAAACAGTTTGAACTTTAGCCGCTAGAGACTTTTTTTTTTTGCTTAGACTGATATATCTTTTTAATACTAGTTCGTATGTCAAATCTATTTCACAATGCGAATTAATATCACGATGATCGATCTACATAGGAATTAATAAAAATTGTTTCACTTTCACTTCACTTTCAAATTTGGGGCGTTCAGACGGATAATTTCAAAATCTCGAAGTGAAAATAATTATCTGCCCAGGTATGGAAATTTTTTAAAAAATTTATACTATATATATTATAATATATGTTTAATATAATCTATAATTAATAATTATTAATATCAAACAGACATACTGAGTGGCAGAGATAAACTCAGAGACTGAGTGGCAGTCTATATTATCAGTTTTTATTCTTCATCTTATAAATCTACTGCTGGTACTGCAAAACCTTTCTCTTTCCGCATCAAATCACATCCCTCAGCATCGATTTGCATCCCATCCCTCCGCATCAAATCATATCCCTCCGCATCGATCTGTATCCCATCCCTCCGCATTAAATCACATCGGTAAAGGAGGAAAATTTACCAAATTCTTTAGCTTATCATAATTCTACTCCAATTATGTTATTAAAACCTAAAAACTATTATCATCTTTTAATTGATAATTTTTAATCCAATCATTTAATTAAGAAATAAAAGGATTTACCTTATCCTATTAAGTTTATGACATTGCAATCCTAGATGAATAAAAGTTAATAGACCCTCTTACAAAATCCAAATAATCTCTTTCATCTTTTGAAAAATTATCACTCTATCTACACGTTCCAAAATCTATCACAAAACCTTTTGTTGTTGATAGATCAATATTTTCTTTATCAAAGTAACATAAATGATTTTATTTTCCATGAAAATCTCCATGTAATAAACCTTTCTCATGTAATAAAAGTAAACCAAAACCTATATCAATCCAAATTTTAAGAACGTATATTAATATTACTATATATGATTCTGAGTCTGACTCTGTTACTGTTAGGCACAGTGTATCTAATTAAAATTTCTTTTCTAAAAAATCTATTATATCACTTATAGGATAACCACGCATCATAGGAAAACAAGGTACTTAGTTTTTACCTTCTAATTATATTGTTTCATCACTGCAAAGATCAATCTATTCACCATATATACTCATTTCAATTTCAAAAAAATTATCCATTGCTGTAAACCCACGAGGCAGTTGTCCACCATTATCATCCTGATGTCGTAAGATAATATGATCTACAATATTATTCCACATATATTTTTCATTATAGACATTATTTCTAACATGGTTTACTGGCCAAGTTATTTTAACAGCAATATGCTTATAATCTTCCTCAGTAAATCCAATAACAACACCGCTAACGCCAGAACCTAAAAACACGATCTTGTTTTTGTCAAATTCTGATGGCAGTGATAACCTAATATTTGTCTCACCAAAAGCTTCCAGATGTTCATCAAATTTCAAAGTACAATCTTTAAGTAATGTTTGAACATAATTTTATAACTTCTCTTGCTACAATTCAGAATAGACAGTATCTTCTACTTTAACGGAATCTTCTACTTTAAGTAAATTAACTGCGTGTTCATTTTCATCTGGAACTGATTGATGTGCACCATGATTCTGAAATACAATATTTTTCTATTCAATAACTAATTCCATAGGATTTGTTTTTGGAATGAATACCCCTTCTTGTAATTTTTTCGCACTCACAGAAGATTTATAAACTTTATAAATTTTCCATCCTCCTAGCAGAATTAGTAGTTAGGAAATGATAGTTACGTTAGTATAATACATTATTTTCAAATTATAAATAATATCAACTAAGTATATAGAATCGGATGGAATTAAGTCTATGTAAAATATAATTCAATTTAATTTTAAATAATTTATATGTTATAACTTATTACTGATTTAAAATGAATAGTATTAGTGATTATAGATTAAGTCTGATTATCAAATAATTTTAACTTTATTTAATATACAATTTCAATAATTTAAATAAAATTTAAAAATACTTATAGTAAAAGTCGCTGTATTAAGTAACGGATTATGATTATAACTTATGATAGATGATGATTAAGAATATTATTTACATTATTAGATCAAAGAAATTTTACATTTTCAGATGATAGAAATTAGAATAATATCATTTAAGGTAACTTATTATACTCCAGATTCATTTATAAAATTTAAATATATATGATACAAAGTTTTTAAATCGGCGGTAAGTAGAAATAAGAATGCAATAATTCTGACTATTTTGAAAAACAAAGTGACAAGAAGATATTACTCAGTTAAAATATGAACAATGATATAAGTTAAAGCCTAAAGCTATCTATCTTTAAATTTTCATTATATTGATAATCAATTTAATCAGATTCAAAACCAGATTTGGACTCTATGATTCAGATAATAGCCTATTTATTATTTTGTATCACAAAAATGTTACTGTATATCTGTTAATATACCACGCTAGGTAAATGAAGACTTTATATTGTCAAATTGTTAGCACTGTAATTAGTTCTAATACTCACATCCTCACATCCAACCTTTTCTAATTGGGTAAAATCGCAATTGTCTTCGCATTCATTGGATCTTAATTTTTCAATCCCCCCTTCTTTTCTGTGTCAACCCCTGGACCATCCAAAATTCCACCTCTTCTACGTGACACTATCTACATTTTTCCAGTTTCCTCACATCTCACCATTTGAGATACTGTTTGAGATTCAGAACGTTCTACTCTCTTATTCTAAAATAAAATCATAAAAATACGTCCCTAACCGGGGACAGTATGATTTTTTTAAAAGGAAATAGGTGCAGACATTAAAAAAGGGTATTTTTTACCGGCATCTTTGGGATTCCGTGACCTTTCGGTAACCTTGACCTCTTCTCCAACCAATGCATCAACTTCATAGCTCTATGATGCTTTTAAAGTTTTTTACGAAGTGCTTTATTCTCGGGTGAACCGACATTTTATCGCACTGGTAAACCAAGTCTTCGCTTCCAAGACCGTGCTTTGATTTTCATCTTTAATTTGGAATAAATTAGTTTCCATTTCTCGAGGCGGATAACTTTACGAATCGCATTTGACATGTATTTTATGTTAAATTTTTTATCTGGTGATTTTGTCAGTTCTTAGATTTATTTGATAATAGGAAGATCGCGTTTTTTCATTATGGTGGTAACACGACCAGTGGACCTAGAGAGTGAAAAGAATTGCAACATAATGAATCATTCTAAGACAGTCTTAGTATTGGAATATGTAAAATTTTAAATTATAATAATTTTAATTGAATCAAATAATTTGAAATTATGATTATTAATCTAAAAATTAAAATTAAAAATTTTTCATACCCGCCTCTCCCCGTTCTTCCTATCCTGTGCAAATAATCAGCCAGCGTATTTGGTAAATCGTACATAATCACATGATTAACGTCACTAACATCCAGCCCTCTACTGGCTAGATTGGTCGCTATCAATAAATTACTAAAAAAAAGGATATTTTTTACCTCCCCAGCCGGGGAGAGTATGATTTTTTACAGTGAAAAAAAAAAGGCATTATTTACCTATTCTTCTAACTATTTTTTATACTCTATATCGTTTCAAAGGCTTTTCTCTTCTTTAGATTTTTATTCTACTACTCACTATTGGCTACGCTTTTGTTGTCATCAAAAATATCGTCTTCATCCTTTTCCCCTTCACTCTCTGGGCTCTTGTCCATTTCCTTCAAGCTCGGCAACGACTTCAAATACGCTTCTTCGCTCATGATCTAGTTCCCACTCAGACTATTGCTATTAACTTTTCCACTCCCACCGATCTGGCCTCCCCTAAACTCCTTGATCACTTCTTATCTAGGTAAAATTATAGTCTCCCCGGCTAGGGAGGTAAAAAATTATACTCTCCCCAGTTAGGGAGGTAAAAAATACCTTTTCCTTGGACTCATATCTCCATGCAATGCGTTGCACTTCACTCCCATCTCTTCTAAACTGAAAAAAAGGGTATTTTTTACCTCCCCAGCCGGACAGAGTATGAATTTTTACAGTGAAAAAAAAGGGTATTTTTACTTCCTATGAATATTTTTACAAGTGGTCACTGTGTTACAAAAAATCAAAGTTTTCTCATTACTAAACGTCTATGGGTTTTGCTACAGAACTTCCGTCAGAACTTCTTTCTTAAACCTCCCACGCGTCGGGACAAAATACTAATCGATGTTATCGGTTACTTTATGCGACGAATCTTCCTACACCACATGCTCAAGCGGAACTGCGATTGATTTCTACGTAAATTATCTAACAGCTCCTGTACAAGTCGCGCCGACGAGTACCAGTTATGGTGGACAACTTTTGTTCATGTGGTTGAGGATGTGACAGATGTCTTGTTCATAAAAAGTGTCGGTAAGAGTATCGGCTTCATCCAGCACAAAAGATTCTAGGTCTTTGAGGTAGAGATTTTTCTTCTTCAGGTGGACCTGGATACGGAAGGGCGTGCCAATTATAAGGTCGACGCCACCAACCGTGTTGGTGTTGTTGGAATTGGAGTTGGAGTTTAAATTCGAGTTAAACGTCGATAAAAGATTAGAATTTTCACCACCTCCATCGTTTTAATTTGACAAATTTTAATTGACCTCTGCATTCAAAGCTCGTGCTTCTTTGACGTAGGACTAGCCCGGGCACATTGCAATACTAGAAATACCAGAGAAATACCTGACAACTTAGAGAATCTACATGGCCAATTCTCGAGTGGGAACAACTATCAAACACCTCGGTCGATTTGGAATGGGGTGTATATTAGGATCACTAGACTCGAGTAGATTATGAATTAACGGTGCTAGATAAGCTAGCGTTTTCCCAGTTCCCGTACCAGCAATGAGAAGGATTGAGCGTTTAGAGTAGTTGTATTGCTGTTAAGCTAGTAGATGCTTTTGCTATGTGGTCTAATCAATAGACAGATCTTCCTCTGATAATGATTTTTTACCTGAATTAAACTACGCTGATAATTTACCCTAAGAGTTCTAACAATACTTTTTCTCGTACTACCTCTAACTCCACTCAGATATAGTTTTTTATGAAAGCAACCTTGGTATAGTTTACAGTTAAATCGCTGTAGGAATCCTCACTCCCATTTTCACCAACCCCATCTACACCTCTCTTCTTAAAGGGAGTTGTTGGAACTGTTTCAACGCTGCAAAAGTATCACTTTATTTACTCTCTCTCAATTCTTCTGCATCTTTACGTAAATTCTCATCTTTCTTTTAACTCGCTAAAATTTTCATACCGTGCCTCTCTAAATTTTTCTACTCCCTTCTCTCTTTGAT
>JACKZZ010015135.1_pt1 | contig 17891 bp, 18 predicted proteins | sample 8027871 | NCBI WGS metagenome assembly JACKZZ01 (sample SAMN15724774, study PRJNA655200) | protist metagenome | isolation source: fluorescence activated cell sorting (FACS) single amplified genomes of... | place: USA: West Boothbay Harbor, Gulf of Maine | collected 2000-07-19
CAATTCTCGCGTGCTCACGTCGTGATGATTGTCCGCGCCGAGGAAGAAGCGGTCACATTTTTCGAAATCCAAGGTCTCTTCGAGGACCTTGGCACCGATATAGAGAGTCCCCGCAGCGAAAACGAGATGGGGAATAAATTCGTAATTTCGTGACTGACGAAAATGGGAGAAAAAATGCGTCATAACTGGGTGTGCAGAGACGGGGGATCCATCTGGGTTTTCATGTATTTCAGAGCGAGAACCTGTTCGGACATAACAATAATGGAATCTACAGGATCAAACCAATCATTTACCGGGCTGGAAGGCGATCTGTCGAATCCAAATACTGAGAAATATTCATCGACAATTACATGTGAATACAATGCGGACTCCACGATAGCATCAATGATTGAGTTAGTCGACGCGAATGAACGTACCAACGGACGCTCGTAGATGATCCAGATCCATCGATGAAACTTACAACTGTGCTTCCATATCACTTCTTCGGAAGGGCAGATGCGCTGGTGCAACATCAATCACGCCCGTCTAAACACCAACACGTCACGCATTACGACTACGAAAGGCGGAAACTTTATTTGTGTCGACTGAAAAGAAATCGGCAAGGGAATCCATGTCCACATCTCATTTGATTTCGTCCTCTTGTACTCGATCTCAAAAATTTGGTTGATGATGCTGCTCGCTCTGACGCCTGCCATTCATCCTGGCCAACCTCTGCGTCCCCTTGTCAGTAATAACTTTACAGTCGCGCGCAAAACCGACGCCACAAGATTGAAGACAGTCAAAAAATCGAACACAAAAAATCCATCCCAATCTACTCACATCTAGACCTGCTAAGGCGTCATACAAGTTTCAGAGAATCAAAGCGGAAATCTGTGTCTCTGATGTATCTATTGAACCACTCTGTAGAAATGTCCGTGTCTCATTGGACTGGATAGCAGCGAAGCGCTTTCCTCTCGCTGCTCAAGGAATCAGTTTGCTCTCGACAAAATTGGCTGTCGTCGAAATTGGAAATGCGGGCGCGCAATAGAAGCCGAAGCGCGTGCTCTGAACGTTCCAAGAAGATCGTTCGTTTCAATCGTGACGTGTTGTTCTTGCGCTTGGTACTAGTTGCGAGCATACGCAAGCCGAAAGTGCTCCGAATAGTTACAGTCTTTGCGCATAACCATGTTCGGCGCACGTTTGAACGAAGTTTAGCCGCGTCTTGTACGAGACATAATTGCTCGTAAGAAACCAGGGCGTACAATCCGGAGAAACGGCTGAGTCGCGTACGAGATGAATGCCAACAGCACATTCCTTAGTACCGATACTTCGTCGAGTAATCTTTCGCAGAGATCACCAGACCTCTTCCTTTCTTCGCGCCTCGATATACTGTCTCAAAGATATCGATCAACTCCTGCTTGTTGTTGAACGGCCAGTTGATCTTATTGTTGTTCCCCGTCCCTAAATCGATCATCATGTGCTTATTCCGATAGAAGAACATCACCGTGACCCGATCGTAGATTTCGTACATCGTGTTGAAATCCGGAACTTCCTTCGTGTCGACGAGATAGATGACGGCGAAGTTTTTGACGTCGTCTTCGATCGAGAAGAGGACCTCGTCCATCTGCATGCACTCTGCGTCGTAATCGTGGCCGAATCGGATGACGACGAGCCGCTCTTCCTCGGAAAGGATGGCTTGGTCGACGGCCCAACCGGAGTGAAGATGCCGGAGCATGTAAGACATTTTGATTGTTGCGTGTGGTTTTTGATATAGTCTACGAAGGATCAATAAAATAGGTCTAGCTCTGGGTGAGCGGTCAGCTATCCAAGTAACTAGCGACGTATCTATCGACACTGCGTCTTCTATTGGTCCAAAGATGGATCTCTGGTCTTCACTCTACAAAGAGGACTATATTCTCGCAACTACAACAAAATCCGTCTCCTATGATAATATTTGCCCGTATATAAATCTGCGATTATGGCCCTGGAAGAAAATTGGTTGGAATTGGAATTATGTCAACATTTGTGTGCAGTTGCGAGCTGTCTAAACATCATGCTCAATGTATGGTAAATGTTGTGAAAGAAACGCGACGACAACAAAATCATAAGACTTTAGCGCGCATCGCATTAGAATTTCTCATTTCAAATGAAAGAAAGAATGTAAATGTCGCGCGCTGAGATGTACGAAAACAAGACGATGTCGCGAAATTCTTGCTGCGAAAAACAAATCTCTCATAGCTGCGCGCAAAAGAAATGATTTTTCTAAATACATGGAACATGAATGCGAAAGAAATTTCGATGTAAGTACGTTCGCAGCAAGAAAATGAAGGATGTAATTTTATTCAATCATGATGTTTTCTATTTCCTGCGCACAAAAACGGAGCACCGCTGCACTCAACCTCAACGTTCTCTGAAAATATCCACTCATGAAAAAATATGAAGTACGGCTCTCGACTTTTTTAAAGAACAGCTGGAAGCAGCCCTCAATCAGCTACATGGAGTGATCCGGCGAGTCTCTTTTCACAATTTCAATTGGATATCAACTTCTACGAAGATTCACAGGTCAGTTTGAAATAATTTGTTATTTACTCTGAGTATCAACAGACACACCAGTAAAATAGATCTACGATCGCAAAATGGAATAACGTACGACGGGGGCGCATTTCAGTTAAATCCGATATAATTCGATCCTGTGTTTGTGTAGTTATAATTTCCTGCACTAAATAATTTCAAGGTGTCTGTATTTTTACATACCACTAGAAATAATACTAACGCAAGAATCCTTTTCACTCCACCACATCATGATCGTTTCGGGTTGTCTTCATCAAACCTCTGAAGTACCCTAGCCATCGACCTGAGTCTCTGCCGAATCTGGACTTGACCCAGTAGAGGTGGGGCAATAGTGGTTCCTGAGCGCATAGCATGCGCTCATGCAACATAGAATGCATACGATGACTCCAAACAGGACTGCACTATTCCGCAAACAGTCGGGGTTAAAAATGTCTGACAGCTCTGATTTTTGATTTCATTGCACGAATGGAGGAATTGAACTCGATAGATTCATTCGTTTTCTCATGACGAGACGAGAATAATATTAACCCCTATAAGGAATTTCGAAAAACTAGTCCAACTATGTCAATATTCCACAAGAAAATACCGGGTAGTTTCAGATCAAGATCAGTTCGTGCTCCGACCGGCACACCTGGCATTGCTTGGTCGTTTGCCGCTGGCAGACTCTCTTCCATCTTTTGGTGGTCGATAGAGACATGCTCCGCGACCTTACGAACGAGATGCCATACCATTTTGTGGTCGTGCTAAATTATATCAGGTAAACTTGAATAACAATATTTAGAATCAACGAATAGGAGGGGATGCAAAAAAAAAATTGTTCAGAAGGGCATCTTCTTGTTCTGTCTGGGGGGCGTGTTTTTACCTAGTTGGGTCATTGGCAAAGATGAGAATCTTCGCACTCTGACTGTGACAAGTGTAGATATAGAATGAATATTTTGGTAGAACAGATATTTGGAATAAATCATGACGACACAAGGAAACGTTTAAGAGACCGTCACAGAGGCATTTGTTGACTATCTTGAGTGAAATAAGAATACGACAGAGGACGAACGGAACTGATGAAATAAAATAGGCCTCTAGCAGATCGTGGATATCTCATTTCGATGACAATTTCCATTCTAATTTCACTTTCGGAAATTTCACGCGTGGTATTTCGATTCTTTCTTCATGAGCGCACACGTACGTCTCCATCACTCCCATCACAGTCCAGATAAGTTTCCCTACTACTGGTGCTGCTATGAGAACTCACTTCGGCTGTTAGTCCTAGCTGTTGAAGGTGATCGGCAAAAACGATATCTTTTTTTTTCTGACACTGCCGTAGCTAAATACACTTTGCGCTCTTCGTTCTTGTTTCGCTGATCGATAATTCTTGTACCGCTTGCGTTGGTTTACGAATTCTGCGGTTGTTTAGTTCCACAGACACGATGACGATATCGACAGAGCGCGAAGAAAGCGCAAAAGCAGCAGACGAAGCAAGTCACCAAGGACCCCCCGACAATAAAATTCCCGACTGAGTCCTCAGCCAGTACACCAGGGAGTGGGTGACCGTGATCCTTCGCGTATTCCGTGAAATCATGCCCTGAGAGTTAATTGTGCGTGGATGCTCGATGAATGAATAGCGGATTTGGGTTAGATTCAGTCCACGTTCTGAATGACGAGGATCAATGTAAGCAGCAAATACATACTGACAAGAAGGAGAATGTCAATCTCTAGCCTAGATCGCATCATGATGATTATCAGAACAGATGCATGATAGCATATTAGCGTTATACTTTGTTTTCTATCATCTGCCATTCCCGAGCACGGAGTATTTTCACAATAGCTCTACTACACCAACGCCGCCCCGCCACTACTCAATTTAACTATACGATACAACTGAAATACAAGAACGGATGTCGAACAAGGACCCTATCTCGGTAGAAGTTCCGGAAACTACTTTAGAGGGGACACCCACATATGGATGTGCGGCATCCCATGGTTGTTGCTGATTTCCAAATCCACCTTCTTGATCTGCAGGAACTGGCTGAAATTTCGGCCTTGTTTCCCACTCATATGACCGTGCAGAAGCTTCCCCTTCCGGAGCAGGCTGGTCTTCCGGAGCAGGCTGGTTTGTTCTCACAAGGTTCGAGGTGGAACTAGCAAGTCTCGCGGCGGAGCGAGCAACACGATGATGAGGTGTCCTCATGTCTTGCGCGAGTCTACGAACGAGATGCCACACCATGTTGTTGTGTCTGTATACAGCTTCCTTACGATCAATGCTCAACTAGCGCTGTCGCGCAACTTTAATTTAGGTTTTTCGGGTATAACAATGCGAATGAAAACAATTTCGGCTTGATTTTTATCAAGACATCAATTCAAGCTTAACAATTTATCAAGTGCATATGATTCAAATTTATCAAGAGCGGAGAATTCAAATTTATAAACTGCAGAAAAAAACCCAACTTTAAGTAACTGAAAACAATTCAAATTTAAAGGAAGAATCTTTACTCGTCGTTATCTGAAGCTTCGATCGTCGTCATATATCTGTGTTGACTTCTTTGTCAACAACAACGCGATATTCCTAAGATTATGCTCCCGACGAGGAATCACAGTCAAACTATAAGAGATTAGGTGGATGCACGCAAAATGCCACGGAATGACATTCTTCATACTCACGATGTGATTCTTTCTGAACCACGAGCACCTGCTTAGTTTGCGTCAGAACGTGGAAACGTTTCAGAAATGGACTTGAACTTTTTTTTCTTGCAGGTTGACATTGATGTGTATATGAACTCGGCACTTGTATGAATCATCTTGGTATCTGGAACGTATATGACCTCAACACTCGTATGTGAATCTTGCGGATCTGGAAAAGATATCGTCGCCGAGCTCTCTCACTCAAATTCGACACTCCCTGTAAGAGAAGATTTTGGGCAGAACGCTGCCAATTAGACGACGTTTTGAAGACCCGATCTAATCCATGAAACTCGAATTCCGCTCCTGTTTTCGCGCGACTTTGATTGAGAACTCTTTATGGACACACTTGAAGTGTATGACCTCGACCCTTGTATGAAACTTGATCTGGAAAAATCCTCATTCGTCGTCGCATGCTGTCGTCACTACTTCTGACAAACACACCACCATTTCGCCTTAATTCTGTTTACTATGCGGAATATAATTTCTTCGTTTAGCAACATTCATCCAGACAAAATCCCACACTTCATCCATTCTGATTTACATCTTGTAGGCGTACATACACCTCCCTCGGACCCTTACAGAACAAATCCACGGCCGAATTTTTGTAGCAAATTACTACGAACAATATTAAATCATAAATACCCTTTCATTCTGTACAGAACCAAGACCGAGAAAGCGCGAATGTTGCTTTGTGTATCGACAATACCTCCAACGAACCGAAACATCATGACGTCATTATCTCCACCTCGTCAATCAGGCGAACTTCATAATGACCACAAGCCATTGTCATGACAAGAATGAGATCAAAATAATTTTCTTCCTCACCACGTGACAAACGTGGTTTGGTTGGTCGGTGAGATATTTTCATCTTGTTTGCAGAGATTGACACTCTTAAATAGAGACGTACTTCTTAAGCGTTTTAAAAACCAATCCTCAATGGACCACTCACTAACTTATACTCAGAGGATGTTGAATTTATAAATTGAGTGGACCAATCAATTTATATTTTCTGAGCACTCAATTTTGTGCGGAAAAGCCTCTCTCTGGGGAAGGAGCAACATTTACTGCATTTGCAGATCCTCGATTTAGAGCACTCTGTCTGCGACCAAGGAAGGAATATTATTTCACCAGAGCAAATCCTCCGTGTACTAATATAACTTACATCTGATCAATATTAGTAGAAAACAACTACCTAGAAATGTACCTGATGTAGGGGCGGTTGACGCTCTATATCAGCGTTTTTGTCAACAGGAATCATCATTGCTGAAACAAGAGCAGATCGCCGATTGGAAAATTACAGGTCACGAAAACATAGAAATCGCCCTCCTGCTACGATTTCCGTTTTGGCGGAGTCAGATGAGACCGCTTCTGATTGAAATTCCAATTGCGCTATTAAGTGGAATTCTCATAGTATTTCCATCTTCCTCAAAAGGACACTTTGCGTCGTGTGCTTGACTGTTAGTTTCTTTCACACGAACGCGCACGTAGGTACTGCTGACTGCTCATTCATTTATACCAGATTGTTCGTAGGACGTGTCGCTGCCACCTGAGCTTCTACTCTGTCCTTTCTACTTGATTAAGCTGCTTCTATTGCGGTGCTTGCTCCATGTCTCTCCCTGCACCAACGGCGAATTGCCCAACAGATTACAAGACCCCAGAGTGCAAAAGCGCCCGTAATCCAATAGGCCGTACACTGATCCAAATCATGCGCTGAGAGAGTACAATTTTGTGTGGATGTTAGTTTGTTGACTCGAATAATATGGGACTAATGCAGTGATCATTATCATGCCAGATGGAATCCGATTCTATCTGCAGCGTCCTGATTCCTGAAAGACGAGAGTTAACAATTCAGTTCAACATAATCCAAAAATACTGTCGGAATATTTTCACAATTATACATCCGTTTCCTCCATCACCACCATTATTGTCGTGCCTCCAGGGGCTCCAGGTGGTAATACGTTGAAGACTGCCCTCGACACCGTGACTGCTCCCCTGTCCGACACCGTGACTGCTCCCATGTCCATGTCCATGTCCATGTCCTCGATACCTCATGTTTTCTGAGACTTTCCGAGCGAGATGCCACACCATTTTGTTGTCTCGCTAATTATGAATGTTCGGTGACTCTGAGTGCTATTGGCTAGCGCTGGTGTTTATAAACTTATTTGCTTGGTGGGAGGAATAATGATAAGTATTGAGAGTCGATGGCAGAAGCTTGACAACTTGAAACAGATACTGGGAAATATTGATCTACTGTAGCTATGATCAGGGCTTGAATTCAAATTTAACTGAATACATCATAATTCAAATTTAAGGACAAAACTTTACTCAAATTTTACGTAATTTACTGACTCAGGACGTCGATAAATTTCAAATTTCAAATTTTACATCGGGGCAAAAATCAAATTTTAAAAATCTCACTAAAGTTCTTACACGCACCTGTTATCCGTGAGAATCAGAAACGCTTCGGAAATGGACTTGAAATGATATCAACGCTGCCTTGAGTATTATATCTGTGGATCTTGCTGAGATCTGGAAAAGCCACCGTCGCCGAGCTCTCTCGCTCAAATTCAACAACCCACCCTGTCTGATATGATTTTGGGGAGAACGCTGCCAAACTCGAATCTCACTCCTGTTTTTAACGAAACTTTGATCGAACACTCGGTGTGGACAAAACAACTTGTGATGTATGAACTCGACCCTTGTATGAATCTTGATCTGGAAAATAATCTTCATCGTCGCCGGCTGCGTCCGCTCTGCGCTCACTCCAACATGATATCACCATTTCGCCACAATTCTCTCTACCATGCGTTGGAATACATTTCCTTCGTTCAGCATCAAGATCCCACACTTCATCTACTCTGATTTGCACTTTGTGGGCGTAGGCGTACATACACATCCCCCGGATTCTCACAGAACAAATCCACAACCGAACTTAGCAAATTAGCGAACAAGATTAAGTAAATAGCGATTCTATACAGAGCCAAGGCCAAGACATCGCTACTGTTTCATTCTTTGTGTATCGACAATACATCAACGTACCCAAGCACGTCGAGTGAAATGATGATGTCATTATCTCCATTTCATCAGTCAATCGAGCTATCTCCAAAAACTTCATAATAATCACAAGCCACTGTAATGACAAGATTGACAGGGTAGGCAAAAATGATTTTCTTGCGACCGTATCGATATTTAGAGGAAATGTTTCTGCTCATTCGTCGCGCTGAAACCGAATATTATCACAACGATCTCATCTAACACTCCACCACGCATATGACTTGTTGCGACCAAAAACTTCTACTGGATCCTACTTCTTTGGTTGATTCAGTGTCCGCGATTCATGCACCGGCACCAATAGAGCGCACCACAGGTAAAAACGCAAACCGAAAGCACGCCGGCGAGGGCAACCCAGATCCAAGCCTGATGATCATGCCAAATCTCCGTCATATGATGCTGCAGACTCTCGTACCCTGAATGTTGAGAAATATTAAGTATGGAACTCCTTATGCTGATTGGACAAAAATGAGATTCCGTAAAAAAAAATGAAAAACTTTTTTCTGATCTGCAAGAGCGGAGCAGAACAGCTCTTATCAAGTTCAAAAAACAGATGTACATCCTTGCTCAGGAACAGCTTCTACTGGCACAGTTTCCTCCGACGTCGCAGCAACAGCTTTCTCCTGTGTCGCAGCGGCTGCCTCGCCCGCGCCAATCCCGCAAGGACCTGAGATACGTAATTATACGTAAATAATTTTGTGTGGATATTATATTTGAACGCAAGTTGTGTGTCATAATTTTTCTGCCGCACGAAAATTAACTTCAGACGTCTCAGACTCTGACCAAAGAGGATGAAATTCCATGGGTTCCATCTGACGAACTGAATGAACTACAATTTTGATGAGCATGTTGCTCAGCAACTTCCGATGTCACACCAGTTGCTTCAGCACCCTCCGCATGTGCCGCAGCTTCTTCCGCCGCAGCAGCTTCTCCCTCCGCTGGCACAGCATCCGGCTGGGTAGGTCCGCAACCTGAGATGGTAAATATAATCTAAATTTTTTGGCCTCTTGCTGAATCGAAAAAAGAAGAAAATTCAAGAGAGAACAAGAAAAAGTTCATAGCGTTTGATTTTTCTTACAAGAACTGCTGCCCGTCCTCACGCGGACAACAGTGAACGAGGGCGACGCCGGACCAACTTGGTGATGGTGTACATGTGTCACATGTGTGTGATGATGGCTCAAGTGATGGTGATGATGATGAGGTTTCTTCATCATCTCCTCCGCAACGAGGACTTTTCGAAGCAGATGCCACACCATTTTTTAATTTTAAGGAAGGTAAAGGTTCGTTGATTTTGAGTATCTATATCTTGCGCTGATGTGCAAGAACTTATGCTTATTTTGCTTGGTAGGAGGGACTGCGATCCTAGAGAAATTCTCCTTTGACCGACATCCTTTGAACGAGAAGATCCGACGCTTTCACAGATAAAAAACACTTTGGAGAATAACAAATCTAGCACTATTTCTGCTGTAGCAATATTTTTTTTGTGTCCTTGTGACCATATACGACATGAATTTTTTTTGTGTCCTTGTGAAGACTAAGACAATTCAAATTTAAGCGAAAATATCAATTCAAATTTATTGACGCGAGACAATCCAAATTTATAGTCTATCTATATTTAAGTAATCACGATTCAGAGCCGCACAGACATAACCCTGCCATTCAGAGTTTAACATGTGCACCTGGTTGGTTTCCGTGAGAATCAGCATGGCAGCGTTTCGGAAATGGACTTGAAGTATATGAACTCTCTTGTATGAACGATCTTGATCTTCAGCATCATTGTCGCCGAGCTCGTCTCTCGTTCCGACTCAACACTCAGTGTATATGAAAATGCCACAGTTCCCAAACGAACGCCACCAGACAGGGAACAGAGGACCTGATTTCATGATGAACCTCCAATGCGCTCCTGGATCAAAATCTGATACTTTCGCAGACACGTTTGACATTATGTATGAACTCGGATCTTGTATGAATCTTGACGCTCGTCGTATGAACCTTTTGATAATCTTCCTGGTGTGGACTTGACCGACGTCGTCTCAAGAAATCCCCGCTCTGTATACTACGCTCACGATCCATTTCTCTCGCTATATTTTTTCTGAACACATTGATTTAGACATGCGCTTGTTTTGGCGATGCTGAGAAAGAAAATTCTCAGTGCCTTTAGCAGCATTGATTTCCAAATACTTATAAGTCAGTAACCACTCAGCTCCTCTGATTGCCTGTTGCCACTCAACGTGTTCATCTCCTTCTCCGTTGATCGTGCTGTTTACCTAAAAAATCTGCTTCTCACCACCTCTCACCACAAAATATCATCTGCATCGAGTTCATTATCTGCGGACTCTCTCCAATAGCGGATCATCCCCCTTGGCAGTATCGGCTTTATCTTTTCTTCGCCGCTGTTTTGCATCGCTATAAAGCGTTTCTGCTCTTCCGCGTCAAGGCCTTTAAGTAGAGGACTTGATGTGTTTGCAGAAGTTGAAACTGTGCTCTCTGGGCTCAAGGAACAATTGGACTTCTTCATCCCATGCAACTTCTCAAACCAATCTCCATCGCTCGGATGCTGCTTCGCGACGTATCGAAATCCTTCCATCTGGGTAATCTCGGATCTTTTGTTTGCTGGCCCCGAACAAGATTCATCTTCATCCATTTCCTCCGCCATCACATCAACCTCTGGCTCATCTACATACGGGATTTCCTCCAACGGTATGCCGTGTTCCACGACTAATTTGCTCACCAACAGCGCTGTATCCGTCGTCATTTGCCATTGACCTAGATGTCTGCGATGTTGAAAATGCAACTCGTCTCGCAACTCCGCGGTTCTGTCGTCGGAGCCGTAAGTGCCGTCGTCTTCGTGCGTTATGTTTCCGAGGATTCCACCCAGCACGATCACATCGAACTGCTCCGTGTCTTCGGGCGTCAATGGGAGCGAAGCCTTCATATCGAGGAGGCAAACGCGGGACCAGTCGAGGTTAGGCTTGAAGTGGGATAACGGAGGATGGAGATAGAGAGGGGACTTAGTTGGTGTTGTTGCTGTGCTATTGTTCGGAAGCGGTGAAGAATCATCGCTCGTGCTCGGCGTTGCTAGAAGTTGTGGCGATGTTGGTGATTCTTCCGTACTGGTGTTTTTGACAGGAGTCCTATCTTCACTAGCGCCACCTGAAGTAGCTATAGCACTACACGCCGAAAAGAACTCGACGTTTTTATTTTTCTTTCCACTAGAATTAATAGACTCTGCGCTTGGTGTTGATATATTACTGGTCGGATAAGTTTCTTTTCTCTGCGCTTTGTCACCAGCTCCTGTCTGAGTCTCTCCCCAATTCGTGAACACGAGTTGCGAATCCGTGTTTGAGAGGACCTCTTGCATGTGCTGGTACTCGAGGGACACCCAGGGAGAGAGTTTACTTTCAGGGCTCCATTCCGCCTCCATGTGTTCGACGAGATAGTAAAAGGACATAATTTTGGGTTGGTGGATGGTTTAGGAGTAGCCAGCACAATTATGTGGAGGTTTATTAATTTTTAGTGTAAACTAAGCGTAAAGAGTAACTGATGTCCGAAAATTACAATTGTACGCAAACCCAGAAACAAGTATGTGAGCTGTCCTAAAAAAGCTCGTCTATTTATCAACATCCGCGTCGTGAAATACAGTTTTCGTCCCCTGGTAATAAAGTTTGTGAAAATGAATAATTGTGGACGGAATGGCGTCTCTGATTAATCAATTCATCCGAATCCAGATCCTGATCCACGTAGTGAGCGGTTCTCCGCATCACTGCGATAATCGACAATCATAAAGACGACTAAGTAATATTATTCATCACGAAGCAGATCAGGAAAACGAGAAGACAACTGAGAAACACAAATTTGATAGCAAACAGCAATATAGAACGCGATGAAGAAACAGGATCGGAACGCGATAGAGAAATCTTCTGACAAGAAATTCTGATTACTGTGGAAACAAATTTGTCATCTCGATGTACCACCTGCATTTATGATCTGAAAAGACGCAACAACAGACGTTTATCAATCTATCAGGATCTCTGGATCCTGAACGACTTTCATTCATATACTATGGCTGCACATCTAGAATCTCGAACTCACCACCCTCTGAATCCAATAAAATCACAATCAACTTCATAGTTCTCGACGACCAATCAACTGTTGCAACCAATCATTGTCCTCAGAAAATCTTTTTCCGAAAAAAGCTTTTTTTCGAAAATTCTGAAAATGTGCGTGACACATTTGATGCGCGAAATCGAAATTGTAGCTACAATTTCATCACCTCGTATAGACCTTATAGAGGATATTGAGAATCCATCATAATTGTACTGGTGAATGATTTTCTGATCATCGTTGAGACATGACTGAGACTGTTTGAAAAGGAACCTATAAGAATTGCCCACCTTCTTACTCTGCCGTCTCTCATACAAACCATAATAATATTATGGTTTATCTGGTTCAATCTTCTACCTGGAGGAAAATCGATCTTTCTTCTGCGATCAATTTCCCAACATGTTCTTTTTCTAATCAGAATGTCAAACCTTCGCCTCTATAAACCTGATAAGCGATGCAACGTTCTTGGCCAAAAACAAAAGTGGACAGGGATACTGTTTCAATCAACGGACAGGGTTCCTGTTCTAACTATCAATTATATTCTTCACATCTACTGTTCTATTCTCGTACTACGTCCTTCACAACTTAGCAATTTAATAATGCTCTATTTTTCACAATACCTCCTTACTTATAGCATTTTTTTTTTAGATTTACACTCCTTCCTATATAGCAGTTCTTTTAGATTTACACACCTTCCTTTTTTTTTGTGTTCGGGTAGTCGTTGTAGATGAGTAGAACTGTGCTAGTTTCCTAAATAGCACTGTATACTTCCTCGTTTTCTTAATTGACTTGGATATAGGTGGGATCAACCGGGGGAAAAATATGACGTATCAACAATATCAACAATCACCTGCATTCTATGTGTATGTTTTACAGTCACCAGGGAAAAATAGATCACATACACATTTTACTATTTGATTTTTAGTCTAGTAGATTCAGTACTACGAATCTGTCCGCATACATTTCTACCCAGTTCATTTTGTTTGTATCTATGGTGAACGTCAAGTTAGTTGCTCGTAATCGTGGAACGTATTTGATGTCGATTGAACAGAGTATAACAGCTACATCACAGCATGAAATGAGGATTTGTGGAGCGGTCTTCTCAGACCAACTACCTCACAAAGACACCAAGAATGCCAAACAACATAACGGGAAGATTCGCAGAAATCTTACTACACAATTGCAATTTATGCTATCCTTAAATTATCTAGCGCCTATTTCTTTTCTCATGAACTGTTCTCACAACTTCTCTTAAATTAGACTTCAAAAACAATGTAGATGTACTGCTTAATCTTAACGATCAACTAGCTAGCAGTTGTAGCATCATAAGTCAGATCATTAGCGTTACCATCAGGATTAAGTACTTTGTCGTCTATGAGATCTTTGATATGCTGTGGTATGTGAGCGTCACCAAGCATTCGGAACGGGCAGAGTAAAATTCGCAGCGCCATTTTGCAGCACCAACAAGCACAACAAACTGCAGCAATTCCGGGAGAACAACACACAACACAGATAGAAATGCAGCAAACCCCGAAACAAACAGTCACGCCAGCCATGAGATCATCACACCCATTACCTGAAAGAGTTTTTTGTGCGAACTCTGAAGACAGGACGGATGTGATAACAAAAGAACAACATCGTGAACGAACATTCTTACCTACTTAAATCCGATTTAATAAATCGCTCATCTTGAAAATAATCTAATGGCGATGCGCATGAATTTTCAATTTTGGATACTCATAATATAATCATGTTCCAAGCTTCGGAGTTTATAAATAATTTATCACATTTTAAGCCATGAAACATACGGATGCATTGGCCTGGGTCGGTGGTTAAATCGTGCCACATGTGCGCCTCGGCAGCTGCCGGGTTCTCCGTCCCCGTCATGGAACCCGTCATGGTGATCGTGTGCGCGACACCGAGTGCAAGCTTCTGGAGAAAAGCCACCATTTTTGTTGTAGTCTTCGTGAGTATTATTCTTAGCTGGATGGCAAGAATCTATACTCAAACAATCTTAGATGGTAGATCTGGTGGTGGCTCTGTGGTGTCGTGTTTTTCAGCTAGCGTTGTTGTGTGCTTAGGTGTTCTTACTGTAACAATAAACTAGAAGTCAAATAATTATGCAATAGGTTGAGAGTTGGGTGTCACGTCTCATTACAAGATGCAATGAAACTTATTGAAGAGTGTTTTGAAACGCTGTGCAAAAATCAAAATTCAAACAGGAAAAGACTATTAGTCAAGACATTCCATAACGAAGATTCACCACACGATTTCCGGATTTCGTGATTCGGATTCAGAAGAAATCTCTCGAAAGACAATTGTACGATGCGGATTTATTGAAACACTCCAGGATTGAGAAGATTTCGATTCCATTCCGATTACGATTATCGTGCGAAAAACCGATACTGTACTCTCACACTTGAAAATCAGATTTGGATTGGTCTGAACAACACTCTTTGTTTCAGATTTCTTTGGCAACTCGTTCAGAATTTAATTATGAATGAATCATTTTGAATTTCAATTTTCGCAAGATTTCGTAGTACGAGTACGACTTCACGCATGCAAGACACGACAGACACAATGCAACTCTTTATCTAGTTTTGCTACTTCAGAATACGACTCACTGGAACTGAAAACTGTCTGTCGCAGTAATTCTTTTTCTCCCTATGCACAAGAACTATCTCCCTCATAGACTCTGAACTTTTGTCTGCTCCACTTCGAGATCGAGAACAACATCCAAAAATGGATCGACTTCTATGATATGTTATTGCACGTTTCTCTGTAAATGTCGTTCGGAGTCATCCGAATATACTGTATTCACCTTGCAACTGTATTCTCTCTGGTATTTTTTTTCGATATAAGATAATCCCTTCTGTAATTGTCAGGGCACGTCTCCTCCTCCTCTCTACTGTCTTCCTCCGAATGTATCACGAGGCACCACCTCTGCTCCTCTTCCACAACATCAGAAATCATACTTTACTCATGTATCTCCTGTTCTATTTATACTCTATCAGAAATCATACTTGCTTATTCCGAAACCTCCACCATCTTCTCGCAAGACAAACCTTCTTTTCTTCTCCCAAAAGAACCTACGAATCCCAGAATCCATAGTTGGTCCGTCTTTCGGACCCGCAGTATTGCAGATTGTTTTTGCGGTATTCGTTCAAGCGCGCCAACGTATCCGCTCTTGCATCTCTCAAAGCAATCTCACGCTTCGCTTTTTCGTCGCCGGCCATCTCCACCAATAAACGAGTGCGTCTGATTTGGGGAAATGTTTAGTAGTAGTGTTTTGTTACCGTATGTGACATGTGTATGATTAATATTACAATCTAACTCACTTCTATGTTTACCTCATCTAGCTTCTTCTACAGACTATTTGTATCCATTGATCTCTCTTCCTCTTCAAACAGCACCATGATTTTTGTAAAAAAAACGAATCCACCTCCAAAAAAGTCTAATCCCAGTATTCTACCTCTCTATAACTAAACGAACGCAAATACCTCTCTATAAACGAGTCCGTTTGGTTCTTTTTCCGAATGGCTTGATTTTCGAAATGCTCCTGTTTCAAGCGGTAGGCTTCATTCCGAAAGTTCACTGCGTTGGTGTGGCGATACGTGTGCAACGCGTTGCGATTCACATGGAAACCGATAGCTGGATGATTTTTTTTTCCACTCTGCATCCGATAGTTGTATGACTATTACTATCAATCTACAGAGGAATGATCAGGATTAGAGTGTCTAAAGTACTTGTTGAACATGATGAACCTCAAACAGTAATTCTGAACTCTCCATGGTAAAAAAATTGAGAAGATTTGTCGGAATCAACTAATTAAATTCCAGATATTCTTGAGACGGATGACAACCACTAGTATAACAGCAACATTCAAATCTATACTCGACTCCACTGTTTCCCTGTGTCGTTCTTGATGCTGGAACATGTTCTCCTCACATGCGTTATACGTGTCGATCTTTTTCATCCATCCCTCCTTCAGGAGCTTATCCCGCTTCACTTCCTTGTTGAGCAGGATGTTGGAGCGCTTCACAATATGCTCCGCCGGCGTATAGCCGACGCAGTTCATACCGGAAAGCCATTTCGATGTGTTGAGATTCGACATTTTTGGTCAGAGAGAGTACCAAATGGAAGATATGCTGTGATGTGGTTTACTTGATTTTCGGAGGAGTAAGTTATTCTGAGGTGCTTGACTTTTTGAGGCGGCTGTTTATGTGATGTTCGGAGGAGTAAGTTATTGTGCTTGAATTTTTGAGGCTGCTGTTTGTTAATTTGTGTCGGACTAGTAATCAAATAATTGTTGAATGAGATCTTGCTGTGATTGAGCTGTTTTGCGCTTGCGGCGTCTGACTAATGAGTTACTTATTCGTAGAGGAGACGGTGATTTGCTCCTCAATAGTGAGGTTATTGACTTGCAGCTCTTAGTCCAATTATCTGCGGCTTGTGCCGAGAGCACGAAGGAGATGGTGCTTCTTCAAACGATCTTCTGGAGAAACTTCGCGCTTCGACTATCTTATTCGCTTGAATCTAGCAAATCGCAGTTTAGAAGCCGTTGCACTACTCTGTGACAGAGAATGGACAACTATATTTTTCTCTTTAGCCAGACTCCTAGACGGATTCAAAGACTTTCTACTTGCTATTGGAACGTCAATAGGTCTTTGCTTCTCGAATTTATATATCGTGAAGCAAGCGGCAAGGAGAATGTCTGCTCTCGCGCACCGTTTCGAGTGTTACTAGCACTGTACGTTACGTACTATATCTATGCAATCCCAAACTATTTACTATCTGCACAGAAAATGGATACCAAACCAAAACTTTGTTTACAGTATTAGATGTGACTGTGCATCGGTGAGAAGATCATGAGAATTGGAATTCGATCAAGCAACTCCAGTTTTTCTTACACTAAGCACGCATCGAACCTTAATCTATCGGATTCAGTCTGATACCACGTGCTCATAGATGTATCACTGAGGCGACCAGACACTATGGAAATCAATATCGAAATCTCTGTCTAGAATTTCGAAATTGTCACATTAATATACTGCTCGTCTCTGTCGCTCTCCTGTGTCATAATTCAATCCATAAGATGCTCGATGACTCGGTGAAACACACGATGCTCGAAACTCTGAGCTCCACTCCCTCAATCTCCATCTCTCTTCCCCTCATATCAATCTCCGCACGAAAAAACCCTTTTTCGTATCCGAATTTTTTTTCCTTCACTCGATTCCGATTCTTATTAGCGGTATTTGATTTCCATTCCATTGAAGGAACTCACAACTCAATACCATTCTGATTTTTGTTCGTTCATGTGGCCGAACAACACATTAAGGAAGTCACATAATGTACGTGTACCGACAACTCATGGCTGTGGCTCTAGAATGTTCTGCAAACGGAAAGAAATAACCACTTGTCGATCGTGTCATTTTTCAGGAGGGGCGAAATTCGCTAGCTCACAAAGTGAATTAATAAATACAGAGAGGATCAATCCAAATGTAGATCTC